>ENA-ORXM01000163-ORXM01000163.1-marine-metagenome-genome-assembly--contig:-NODE-163-length-133876-cov-14.213283_pt1 | contig 133876 bp, 109 predicted proteins | sample MGYA00237867_ERZ511480 | MGnify/ENA primary metagenome ERZ511480 (study PRJEB26309, sample SAMN06266103) | marine metagenome | isolation source: Algal blade | place: United Kingdom:Sidmouth, United...
AACTTATCGCCAATGTAGGAGAGGGTGGTCTGTACCCGCATGCAGGACACAGCCATAAGTGCTTTGGAAAAACTCAATGAGTTCGTCATCAAGTGATCGATGTTGGCGCGCGACAGCTTTCTCAAGAGAACGTAGCTTTCGGCATGCGCGTCATGAATGACCCTATTCCCTAGGAAAAAAGCCGTCTCGCCAAATGTATGGCCAGGCCCTAATCTTGTCAGGTTGAACTTTGATCCGTCCACGCCATTTATACCAAGCTGCACGAGACCCTCATCAATCAGGTTGATGTGGTCGAGAGCTGCGCCTCTCGTTTCAATCACGTCCCCTTTTTTAAATGAGAGGGGCTTTGCGATATCCCGTATCTGGCTGAGTACGTCCTCGTCTGCGAATTTTACAAACTTGGAAATAGAGTAGTCGATTGGATTGAGCATAAATTAAATGTAAACTAGTTAGCTTTTTACGGCAAGGACTGGGTGGTAGCGATCAACCAATAATAAAATAACTTTAGGGGAATCTCAATGAAACGGACACTTATTCTAACAACAAGTATCGTTAGCTTTTTGGCAGCGGCAGCACCGGTTTTTGCTCAGCAAGGCGTTGACGAGATCATCGTAACAGCGACGAAACGCGCGCAAAGTATTCAAGATGTACCGATTGCGGTAACGGTTATTTCGCCTGCTCAACTTGACGAACAGGGCGTAGTCAACATTCAGAACCTAACGAGTGTTGCGCCTAGTTTCTCCACGTCAAATGCACAAACTTCATCTGGCACTGTTGTGCTGCGCATCCGTGGTGTTGGCACTACATCTAATAATATCGGTTTTGAATCTGCTGTCGGTGTCTTTATCGACGGGGTCTATCAGTCTCGTCCGGGTGTAGCGCTTGGAGAATTTGTAGACGTCGAACAAGTCGAAGTTTTGCGCGGCCCTCAAGGGACACTGTTTGGACGGAATACGTCAGCGGGCGCTCTAAACATTCGCAATGTTCGTCCAAATTTGGATGAAACAGAAGGCTTCGTGAATGCGACTTACGGAAATTACAATCACACGAGTCTACAAGGTTCAGTCAATATTCCTCTGGCTGAAGGTAAGGTTGCAGCCCGACTGACGGGCGCCTTGCGTAATCGTGACGGTTTTGTTGAACTGGTTGATCGTAACGGCGATTCTCTAGGTGCGACGAATGAGATCGATCAATATATGTTACGAGGTCAAATTGGCTTTGAAGCGGATAGCGGCATTAGAGGGCGCGTTATTTTTGATACGACATCCAGCGATGCGAGTTGTTGCGGTGCAATCGAAGTTTTCCGGTCACCAGTTGAAACTGCGGGGCTATTCGGGGCTGTAGGCCTTGGTCCACGTGGTGGTATGTCGGGTTCAATCGTAGCAACCGATCCGTCGGACAATGCGACGGCTGAAGACGCAGTTGAAAATCTTGTCGGAACGGCCAATCAACGCCCTCTTAATAAGACCGACCAATTTGGTTTGACGGCTGAGATCGAGTTCCCATTGGGTGATGCTATCGACGGCACGTATATAGGATCTTACCGTGAATATGAAAATGAGTCCGGATATGACTCGGCCTTCTCTGGTTTGGACCTTTTCAATGTTGTTCAGGGTAGCCCAACCAATATTAACACGATGACACATGAATTGCGTTTTCAAGGACAGGCGTTCAATGACCGTCTCGATTGGATGGTTGGCGGTTATTACGCGGATGAAGAAATTGACCAACGCGTAACATTCGAACTGGGTGAGGATTTTGACCCATTCATTGACGCGTTATTATTGGCGGGCACACGAGGTGCGTTCCCATCTGCTGGAATTCTTGGATTAGGCGGAACCCTGCCTTTCCTCTCTGGTGGAGCAAGCTCGGGGGATGTGACGTCGACAAATGTATACGGACAGGAAAGCGAAAGCTGGTCTCTGTTTACCCATAATATTTTTGAAGTGACTGATGCCCTTAGCTTAACTGTTGGTCTGCGGTATTCGGACGAAAGCAAAACGGGGAGCTTTGTTCAGGCTAACAATAATAATGACGTGTGTCCTGGCTTGCTAAGCGGTTTTACGGTTGGCGCAGGTGGTCCGCAATTTGGACCAACACCACCGTCATTGTTTCCCACATTGCTCGCAACGGGTTGCTTCGCATTCACTGCGCCAGCGGACCTTCCCCTATCAGCCGCATTGCCATTGCCGCGTGAGTTCAATGACGAGTTTAAGGATGATGAACTGATATATACGGGTAAGTTATCCTATGACTTTGGTCCTAGCGCTTCAGCCTATGCCAGCTTTACACACGGGTATAAAGCGGGCGGATTCAACCTCGACTCCACCGCCGCTATTCCAGTCAACGGCGTATCAGACCCAACATTCGACTCTGAAACAGTTGATGCCTATGAAATTGGTTTGAAAACAAAGCTCTTGGATAATCGCGTCAGTGTGAACATCGCAGCTTTCATCCAGAACTTCTCTGACTTTCAAGTCTTGGAATTTACAGGTGCACAGTTCCAAACATTCAATGTTGATAAGGCGCAAAGTAGTGGTGTGGAAATTGAAGCCCAGGGACGTCTGACTGACAATCTCAGTTTCAACGGCGGTCTTACACTGCTGGAGGCTAAATATCCTGATGATTGTGCAGGTACAGATGCTGCCGTTCGGGTGCAAAACCTCTGCGGATTTGATCTCACAAATGCCCCTGGCACAGTCGGGATTTTAGGTGCGAAATATGAAGGCAATCTGACAAGTAATTTAGATTACTTCTTGGCAGGACAGTTCCGTTATGAAGGAGATCGACGTACATCTACGCAAGCTCAATCCGTTCCAAATGCTGCGGCTATCGCTGCGGCAGGTAGTGTTGAAGCTGCAATTGCGGCTGCGACACCAACTGTGTTTGATATTCAGGAATCGACGACCAAGATTAATCTTCGCGCCGGTATCGGAAATGAAGATGCGGGTTGGGCTCTGGAGGCTTGGGCAACAAATCTGACGAATGAAGTCACACGGGGCGTTACCTTTGGGACTACACTTCGTTCCGGATCGCGGTCAGCCTTTGCACAACAACCGCGAATGTATGGCGTTACTGCCCGTAAAAATTTCTAGAAATAAAAATCCTCATGTAACTTGGCGGCCTTGTGCCGCCATTTTTTTACCTAAAACCCAAGAGGTTGACGCTAATGCAAAGTCCTTTGCTTTTTGGCGTTGAGGGTAACTGCTAAGAGTAGAAACACCACGGAGCGGTCCATTAAAAATGACGTCAGAAGACAAACTTCCAATCATTGTTGGCATCGGACAAGTCGTTGATCATTGGGATGGAACAGACGTCGACGCAGCGCCTAGCCCTCTATCTTTGATTACGGAATCCATAAAACGAGCTCAGGTCGATTCTGGGATTTTAGATTTAACTGATCAAGTTGATATGTTATCGGTTGTAAGGTCTTTTGCAGATTCTCTAAGGCAACCCTTTAACCCCTTTGGGGAATATAAAAACCTTCCTGCAACTATTGCTGACGCGGCATCCATTCGTCCGAAAACAATAATCTACTCAACAGTCGGTGGAGAACAGCCCCAAGCCCTTGTGAACGAACTCTCCGAAGCGATTGCGAAGGGCGATATTGACTTGGCTGTGATTACAGGCGGAGAAGCCAATGCAGCACTGAGATTGGCTGTTAAAAATAATATCAAATTTGATTGGTCTTCTGACGTAAATGCGAATGTGGAAAACCGCGGACCGAAAACCGACTTCATCTCTAAATATGAAATTGACAACGGCATGGGATTGCCACCCCAAACATATGCGGCAATGGAGTCAGCGCTACGTGCGCGGTTGGGAATGTCCAAAACTGCGTATTCAAAATATATGTCAGAGATGTTTTCGAAGCTCTCCGAAGTCGCGGAAGGGAACCCTTTTGCGCAATTCCAGACAACCATGACGCCCGAGTTTCTGAGCACAGCTTCAAAACAAAACTATCCAATCTGTGACCCATATCTGAAATGGCATGTTGCCCAAGATGCGGTGAACCAAGCCTCAACTCTTATTCTCACGAGTGTGGAGCGAGCAAAAGATCTGGGCATTGATCCAGCTAAATGGATTTACATGCATGGTCATTCGAATGTGCAGGAAAAGCTCGTTTCCCAACGCCCTGATCTTTCGAAGTCAAAAGCTTTGGAGCTGGCGCTTTCCGGTGCGATTAAGAGTGCTGGCGTTTCCAAAAGTCAGATAAAATACCGGGATATTTATAGCTGTTTTCCGATTGTCGTTCATCTGGCCGCTGAAATTTTGGGACTCGACCCCACGCAAGATCAGATGACATTGACAGGTGGCTTGCCATTTTTTGGAGGCGCTGGAAATAACTACTCTACCCATGCGATTGCGAGTGTTGTTGAAAAACTGCGAGAAGACAGAGACGCTTATGGTTTGGTCTTTGCCAATGGAGGGTTCATTAGCAAGCACGCTGTGGGTATCTATTCGGCAAAAGCGCCAAAAGCTTGGACTGCGGATTCTAATGAGGACCTGCAGGCGCAAGCCGATGGACAAGCTGAACCCATTCTTTTAAACGAGGACAGCCAAGCGGTCATTGAAGCTTATACGGTGAGGCGTAATCGCCACGGCGTCGACCATGCCTATGTGTTTGCCAGAAATGACAAAGGCCGCATTATGGCGACTGTGCCCAAAGATCACCGCGCGACCATGAAGGCCCTGGGAGACTTCGAAGCGCCAGTGGGTCAGGCGGTTAAAATTACTCACCGAGATGGGAAAAACTATCTCTCCAACCCCAACACAATAGGTAGCCCGATGTCCGACGATTTTCTCGCCCGCAAATTCAAATATGTAGACCTTAAGCGAGAGGGACATATCCTAGAAGTGACACTGAATCGCCCCGAGTCCTACAACGCCCTTCACAGCGCTGCACATTTTGAGTTAGCTGAAATTTTCGATGCGTTTGAAGACGACCAAGACTTATGGGTCGCGATTATAACGGGGACAGGTGATAAAGCCTTTTGCAGCGGCAATGATTTAAAAGTCACGGCGCAGGGCGGCGATATGACTATGCCGTCAACTGGGTTCGCGGGTCTGTGTTCGCGTACCAATAGAGAGAAACCTGTTATCGCCGCTGTGAACGGCGTCGCGATGGGCGGCGGATTGGAAATCGTTTTGGCCTGCGATATTGCCTTGGCCAGTCCATCTGCGACATTTGCTTTGCCTGAGGTGAAGGTCGGATTGTTCGCGGCAGCGGGAGGCGTGCAACGGCTAACGAGACAGATTGGAGAGAAGGCGGCCATGGAGCTTATCCTCACAGGCCGAAAAATTGGGGCTGATGAAGCGGCGAGCTTGGGTTTAATAAATTCAGTGGATACAACTGGCGATGTCATGGCGGCGGCGCGTACATTGGCGGCGACGATTGCAGGAAATTCCCCGACATCCATTCGGGCCTCTAAACGCGTGTTAAATGCCGTCGATGATTTAGGAAATTGGGGCGACGCGCTTGCGCTCAGCCAGGCTGAAATTCGTAAGCTTTTAAAAACCAAAGACGCCCGTGAAGGAGTCACGGCCTTTGCGCAAAAAAGAAAACCCAATTGGAAGAATGAATAAATCATGAGCGAGTTTTCAAAAGACGACCGTAAAGCGATTTGCGACACATTTGAGCGTTTGCTCAAAGATGAGGGACATGAAGACGCCCTCAGACGCACTAACGAGACCGAGAGCGGTTTTGATACAAAGCTCTGGCAGAAAATGGCAGAGTTAGGTCTGACCGGAATTATGATTGACCCAAAGCATGACGGCATTGGGGGGTCAGTTGAAGAAGTGGAGCAGCTTTTAGAAGTGTCGGGAGCGTTCCTTTATAACGGTCCGTATATCTCAACCTGCGTTATGGCTCCAGTATTGCTGGAAGCGTGCGAGAATGAAACGCTCGCATCTGAATATCTAAAGAAAATTGCAGCGGGCGAGTCTATCTTTGCCATCGCGGGCTGTGGGCGAAGCGGAGATTGGACGGAAGAGTCAAAGTTTATCGCGGCAACAAAACAGGGTGAAGGTTGGGCGCTCAATGGAAGCGCTCACTTTGTCGTTCATGCGCGTAATGCCGATTTTTGTATCGCCTATGCGGATATGGGTGTTTTCCTCGTGAATATGAAAGACACTGGGGTAGGCATCACGCCGCACCGCTCTAATGATCCAACGTTGCGGCTTTCGACAGTGACGCTTGATAAAGCGCCTGCGCAAAAATTGACGGGTGTTGATGAGCCTGAAAAAGCACTGGCATTGGCGACAGCCTTAGTGGCGTTAGCGGGCGAGCAAGTCGGGGCGACGCGACGTATCTTTGATATGACAATTGAGTATCTAAAAACGCGATATCAATTCGGCCAACCGATTGGCAGGTTTCAGGCGCTCAAACATATGGCGGCAGAGCTTCTCATTGAAGTCGAGTCTGCGTCAACCGTTGCAAGACATGCCGCGCAAGCACTCGCCGCTGGGGCAGAAGATAGCGCCTTGCTGACTTATCTCGCAGCCTTTACTTGCGCGGATAACTTTAGAGAGGTGGCGGCTGACGCCATCCAACTTCACGGCGGTATTGCTTACACTATGGAACATCCTTCGCATCTATACTGGCGGCGTGCGCAGACGGGACAATGGCTCTTCGGCTCATCGGACAGGTTTCGCAATTTATACCTCACGCAGATGGAAGCAAAGTTATGAGCGACGCACTTAGGCATGAAGTTGAACAATGGCTCGACGATAATTGGGATAGCAAGAACTGCTGCGCAGTCGGAGATGAGAGCTACAATCAAACAAGCTGGTTGACGAAAGTTGTCGACGCAGGGTTTGCGACGCCAACATGGCCTGAAAAATGGTATGGACGTGGCTTGTCTTCGAAAGAAGCCCGCGTGATTGAAAAGGCGTTTCAAGCGCGCGGGGCAAAAGGTTGGGGACGTGACCGCTTTCACTTAGGCGCGATTACAGTTTACAAACTAGGTAGTGATGTTCTGAAAGCTGAGTTGCTTTATGAGCTTCTCACAGGCCCAATTTGTTGTCTGCTTTATTCCGAACCTGGAGCGGGCTCTGACCTCGCGGGCATCCGTATGCGCGCTGTTAAAGAGGGTGATGAGTTTGTCGTCAACGGGCAGAAAGTCTGGACGTCAAATGCTGAAGAAGCCGAATATGGTATGCTACTCACAAGGACCGACATTGATGCGCCGAAACATAAGGGCATCACCTTCTTTATCTTTCCGATGAAGCAAGACGGTGTCGAGGTGCGACCTATCAATCAGATCACCGGCGAGTCAGAATTTAACGAAGTCTTCATTACAGATGCGCGCGTGCCAGAGCGCTTCATTATTGGAGAATATAATCAGGGGTGGAAGTCCTTCCAAACGGCCATTGCGTCCGAACGCTTGATTATGGGGCAGGGGATTACAGCGCGGCTTGGTGCGGCGGCGCGTGGGAAAGCGCCTGCTTTGCTAAGACTGGCTGACAAGCATGATAAGTTGAATGATCCAGTGATGAGACAGGAAGTCGCTCAGGCTTTAGCCTATCGCCAACTCAACGCTTTGAATATGCTTAGAGCCAAAGAAGAGATGATGAAGAACGGTGCGTCTTCACTGGCGTCTTTGGGTAAGCTCGCCATGTCGCGTATTCAACATGGTGAAGCCCGTATTTCAGCCAAAATTCTAGGGCCGCAAGTTCTAATCGACACGTCCGAAGATTCTCGCAACGCGAATTTTGACGCGGCGAAAGCCTATATGAATTCGATTGGTGGAGGTACGGACCAAATCCAAAAGAATATTATCGCTGAGCGGGTTTTGGGCTTACCAAAGTCTGTAGATGTCAGCCGAGGCATTCCGTTCAAAGATATTAAGTCAGGATAAGTGATGCTCACATTTCGAAATTTATGTCTTACTGGCGCATGTTTGATTACTGCTAGCTGTTCAAATGGCACTGACACGCCGTCGACGAATAAAGTGTCTCAAACCAAACTATCTGAAGCCAAAACAGGGCCTCTATCACGACCCATACGAGGGGATGGAGGTGTTTCGAGTTTTTACAAAGTATCAGATGGTCTGCCAGATAAGCCCGGCGTGTTAATTCGCCAAGAGGCTTTGAAGCCTCACCAGCAGGTTCCGGGCGCAATCAAAAACATCAGACTCTTATATAGTTCGACGGATGGCATAGATGGCGAAACCCGAATTCCCGTATCAGGCAGTCTATTTCTGCCAGAAGGGGAGGTACCACAAGGTGGATGGCCGCTAGTTTCTTGGACCCATGGGACTGTAGGTATTGCAGACAAATGCGCGCCGAGTTGGACGGGGTATAAACCTTTCCATCAAGTGTATCTGAAGCAGTGGTTAGACCAAGGCTACGCTATCGTGGCGTCGGATTATCAAGGGTTGGGCACAGAGGGCACGCATCCGTACCTCGCCACGAAGCCAGCCTCTTACAACAATTTGGATATCATACGTGCTGTTCAGGCCGCTGATTTTCCTGTTTCAAATAGGGTGGTATTGATAGGTCAGTCACAAGGGGCTGCGGCCGCTTTCGCGACAGCAGGATATGCGGAAGATTATGCGCCAGAGGTCAATATCCTCGGAGTGGTCGCGACAGGTATTCCGCTATTCACGCCGCGTACGATTGAAATCATTCAAGAGACTCGGCCCAATGACGTCGTTGACCCGATGCTTGGTTATAATTTCTTAGCGTTGACCCTTGTCGAACAAATTGACCCAGAGTTTATCGCGACTGAGTATGTCTCTGATATGGCAATGCATACTGCAAAATCCGTAGACACGACGTGCCATACTGACGTGAAGGATTTGGTTTTGAAGAATGGACTCACTTATAATAAATCTTTCAAAATTTCCCCGAATGAGGCCTTGAAGTCAGCATTTTTACAAATGGGATATCCGAAATTTGATGTGCCTGTTCCCGTATATGTCGGGTCGGGCGTGGATGATCGCGATACGCCGTTACGTATGCAAGCGGGACTTATCAAAATGGCCTGCAGTTCAGGCTCAAAGGTTGAGTCTCATATTTACCCTGGCCATGATCACCTGACGGTCCTAAATCACTCTACTGTCGACTCTATTCCATTTGTTAGGAAGGCCATTGCGGGCGAGTTGATAGATGGAAACTGTAACGCACTACCTTTCGAAAAATAGACCAAGTGAGTGCCTTTCCAAAGGCGCGGGAGAAAAAAATGGCCGATGCTTATATCATTGATGCTTGCCGCACCCCGCGTGGAATAGGCAAAGTTGGGAAGGGCGCGCTCGCCCATCTTCATCCGCAACATCTAGGCGCAACTGTCCTGAAAGCGATTGCGGAACGAAATAAGTTAAAAACCGAAGATGTCGATGATATCATCTGGGGTACAAGCACACAGATTGGAAAGCAAGGTTTTGACCTTGGACGTATGGCTGCGCTTGATGCGGGTTATTCAACAAAAGCTTCAGGCATGACCCTCGACCGCTTTTGTGGGTCTGGAATTACCACAGTCAATTTGGCAGCGGCGCAAATTATGTCCGGCATGGAAGATGTTGTCATTGCTGGCGGCACGGAAATGATGAGCTACACCGCGTCAATAGCCGACCCTAAAACACCGCCAATGATGGATAGCGGTAATCTCTCTTTGCGCGGCAAGCATCCGCAAAGCCAACAAGGTGTCTGCGCAGATGCGATTGCCACGTTGGAGAGGATTGATCGTGCAGCTTTGGATAGTTTGGCAGTCACGTCTCAAGAACGCGCCGCGCGTGCCATCTCCGAAGGCCGTTTCGATAAATCCGTTGTCGCGGTTCATAATCCGGACGGATCTCTGGCCTTAGATAAAGAAGAATTCCCGCGTGCAGGTACAACTCTAGAGAGCCTCGCAGGATTGAAAACGGTTTTCGAGATGTGGCGCGATATTCCAACTGATGAGAATGGCACCACATATGGCCAGCTTATTCAAAAGGTTTATCCAGAGCTGGAGACCTTCACTCATGTCCATCATGCAGGAAATAGTTCGGGCGTTGTTGACGGGGCGGCAGCGCTTCTTATCACGTCAAAAGATTACGCCGATAAAAACGGATTGAAACCTCGCGCTCGGATCCTTGCAACGGCCAATATGGGTGACTGTCCTACACTCATGCTTAATGCACCCGTACCTGCTGCTCAGAAGGTTCTCGAAAGAGCGGGTTTGTCAAAAGACGACATCGACGTTTGGGAAATCAATGAAGCTTTCGCCGTTGTTGCGGAGAAGTTTATCCGTGATCTCGATCTGGATCGTGACAAGGTCAATATTAACGGAGGCGCAATGGCATTGGGTCATCCAATCGGGGCCACGGGTAGCATCTTGATCGGGACAGCGCTGGACGAGTTGGAACGTAGCGGTGGACGTTATGGTTTGATTACAATGTGCGCGGCTGGCGGCATGGCTCCGGCGATAATTATCGAGCGGGTTTGAGGTAAATTTTGGTTAGAAGTGTTAGGGCGCAATTCCTAGTGCGTTAAGTGCGATAGTTTTCGCGCGTTTGTAATCAGCTTTTCCGTTATCAGCGCGCGGCACCTTTTGTGTCATCACATAGTGTCTCGGGGCTTTGTAATCAGCGAGCAGCCCGCGAACATGTGCTTTTATAATATCGGCACTGAGGGCCTCGCCATCAATAGTAGAGAATATGGCTGTGACACACTCACCAAAACGTTCATCAGGAAGCCCTATAACGAGGCAGTCATAGATTTGAGTGTGTATCTTTACCGCTTCTTCGACTTCCTCAGGGTAGATTTTCTCCCCTCCGCTGTTGATGCAGCTGGACCCGCGACCCAGTAGGGTGATCGTTCCGTCGGCTTCTAAGCGTGCATAGTCTCCCGGCACTGAATACCGTACGCCGTTGAAGACGCGAAAGGTATCCGCGCTTTTTGCGTCATCTTTGTAATATCCAATCGGCACCATTCCGCCATTGCAGAGAAGCCCGGCTACGCCCGAACCCGGCTCAATCTCTTGCCCGTCTTCGGTGAAAACGCGAGACGTCGCCGCAAGTTGAAACTTAGCAGTTTTATTGCTGCCAATGGTTGCTCGGTTGGAGATGGACACGCCTATGCTGCCTTCTGTTGAGCCCATGCTGTCGAAAATTGTTACGTCCAAATGTTCCAGAATGTCTGCTTTTGCTTCAGAGGAAAACATGACGCCTGAGGAATTGACCATTTTCATAGATGACATGTCATAGGGTTTGCCTGCGGCCTTTGCATCATTCAACGCCGTAGCGAGCGGCTTGGCGAAAACATCGCCAACTATTACGATTTCCTGAGCTTTTTCGGTATCAATGAGCGTGAGTAGACTCGCGGCATCAAACCGTTTGTTGTCGAACAATATCGCGGTACCACCTAGAGAATGGGGAATGACCACCCCGACCCACATGCCCGTTCCGTGCATAAGCGGGCAGGCTGGTATGCAACGCGGAGACAACCCTTTCGCTGCCAGCGCTTTCACGACTGGCGCTAGGTCAGAAATATTTTCTGGAACAGGTAGCCCGCGCAATGCCATTGCTTTAGTCGCCAGAGATTTTGAAAAGGTTTTGTGGTCGTACATGACGCCTTTAGGTAAACCAGTCGTTCCGCCCGTATAGAGCATGTAAATGTCTTCATCCGAGCGCTCAATGATTGGCATGGGAGGTGTGTTTTTTAGGGCCTCTTCATAAGAGACAGCACCATCGAAATGCTCGCCACTGCCGTCATCTATCTCTAGGAATAGTTTGATGTGGCTAAGTTTGTCCCGGATAGCTTCGAGACGTGGTGCAAATCCGGCCTGAAATATGATGGCTTCACTATCGCTATTATTGATAACGTGAGCGAGCTCGGTCTCCAAATATCGGTAGTTTACATTAACGGGGCAGAGCCGCGCTTTGAACGCTCCAAATTGCGCGACAAGATACTCAATACTGTTGTAAGAATAGATGGAAACCTTAGCGCCAGTGGTCATACCATTGTCCACGAAGACTTGAGCGATGCGCGCGGATTGATCTTCATACTCAGCCCAATTGACCCGTCGGCCTTCAAAAACAACGGCTTCAGATTGAGGAATAGTGTTCGCAACAAGTTCCCAAATGTTAGCCATATGCCAATTGTTATCAGTGCTCATGTCGTCTCCAATGTTGCGGTCAGTGCAAATCGTAAGAAAATCTAATGCGAAAGGTCGATTACAAAAAGCAAAGTGATTGGCATTTGAAATTCAACCAAACGATTTGACGCATGCCTCACATTCTGTGCTACGTTTTGCTTCCGTCGCGAAGAAACCTCTCGGTGATTGCTACGCAAGAACCTGTCGGTTAGAGGGGGTCGCCTTTTTTAGTAGATCGCGCTCCTGCCTGAGAATTTCATTCTCCCTGCGCAAGCGGGCATTCTCGGTCCTAAGGTCGTCATGAGGGCCTGAAAGCAAATCTTCTCCGGCAAACCGCCGTCGCCAAGAAGTCAATGTCGATTTGCCAATCCCCAAATCATCGGTAACCTGATCCACTGTTCTACCACTCTCCCGACTGAGATGAACTGCCTCTCGTCTAAAATCGTCTGTAAAGTTCTGGTGTCGTCCTGTCATAAATGCCTTCTAAGCTGCAGGCAACACTCTCCACTTTATCGAAGCAAGTCCAGGAACGCGGCCTTAAGAAAGCCGAACATTTCAATGATAGAATAAAAAAAGGCCGCAAGATCTTTCAATCTTGCGGCCTCCGCCCCGTTTCTTTTTAATTTTCAGTGCTTGAACGTGAATTAAGCAGCGTTTTCGAACTGGTTCATTGTGTTATGTGCGCCGCCCGCTTTGAGCGCGCGTTCACCGCCTGTCATTTCTTTGAAATCATCGCCGAGATTAGAGCCAACTTCATGTTGATGTTTCACGGCAGAAACGTTCGTGCGAATTTCTTCGCGTTGAATGTTCTTAACGTAAGCCAGCATTTTCTGCTCACCAAAATAGCCCAGCGAGAGGTCGTTCATAACCTTGGCCGTGCCGTGGAAGGTCGGCAAGGTAATCAGGTTATGGAACACGCCCGCTTCGCGAGAAATATCCGTCTGGAATGCCTGCAAACGACGATCCGCTTCGAGGCCGAGTTCGTCCTCGTCATAGCTACCGGACATCAACTGCGTACCGTCCGGGTATGCTGACGCTTCTATTTTACCGCTCGCAATCCAATCTTCACGCACTTGTTTGCGAAGGTTGAGCGTCCAGTTAAAGGACGGACTGTTATTATAAGTCAGCTTGGCGTTCGGAACGGCTTCTTTCACACGGTTCACCATAGCAGCGATTTGCGCAACATTTGGCGTTGCCGTTTCAATCCAGAGGAGGTCTGCACCACCTTCACGAAGGCTGGCGATACAATCTTCGACCACGCGGTCAATGCCCGTATCGGCTTGGAACTTATACAGGCCATTTGGCAGGCGCACAGGCTTTCGGAGTTCACCGTTTAACTGAATTGCAATTTCGCCGTCTGCAAGCGTATTCAAATCCGTCACAGCCGTTGTTTCGAGCCATTTCGTATATCCCGCCGCCATATCACCCGCTTCGCGAGAGACAGGAATCTTTTGTGTCAGGCCAGCCCCGAGCGAGTCTGTACGGGCGACGATTACGCCGTCATCCACGCCGAGTTCTTCAAACGCCATACGCACAGCGCGGAGCTTTTCGATAAAGTCTTCGCGCGGCACTGTGACCTTGCCGTCTTGGTGACCACATTGTTTCGCGTCCGAGACTTGGTTTTCAATTTGGATACAACACGCACCCGCTTTGATCATTTCTTTCGCGAGGAGGTAGGTCGCGTGAACGTTCCCAAAACCTGCATCAATATCTGCAATAATCGGACGAACATAGCTTTCAAATCCGTCAATTTTAGCAATCACGGCGTCGCGATTATCTGTCGTCTTAAGTTCCGCAAACATATCGTTCAAATCGACTTCGTCGGCTTGACGGAGAGAGGTGTAAATCTCCTGAATTAAGTCCACAACAGATGTTTTTTCGTGCATGCTTTGATCAGGCAAATGACCAAAACGGTTGCGAAGACCCGCGACCATCCACCCTGAAAGGTAGACATAAGCTTTATCCAATGAGCCCTTTTGGCGCTTAATCGCACGCATCATTTGTTGCGCGTGAAAGCCAGACCAACAGCCGAGGCTTTGTGTGAACTGGCTGCTGTCTTTATCATAAGCCGCCATGTCCGCGCGCATGACTGTTGCCATAGCTTTGGCAATATCCAGATGTGTTTCAAACGTATTTTGCGTCTTTAGTTGCGCAAGGTCTTCGAGGTTGATTCCCGCTGGCGCACCCTTTGGGTAACGCGCTTCGAGGGCTTTGAGGGTTGTTGAGTATGTCATTAGATTTGCTCCAAAATTTCGTAGGCAGAGAGAGTTAAAAATTCCGGCAATGTGCTTGCCGTTGCAGTTTGAGTGAAAATATTCGCAGCGTCGTCGAAACGACCCTTTGCATATTCAGTGTCGCCAAGCTCGGCTTTGAGTTTTTTGACTTCCTCGTTAAACAGGCGGTCATAGAGGCGCGGCGTCAGGGTTTCTTTGAAGTCACCTTCCATCTCGACTGAGGCACTGTGACAGAGCCATTGCCAGATTTGTGTTCTGGAAATCTCGGCCGTTGCGGCGTCTTCCATCAAATTATGGATGGGGACAGCCCCGCGACCACAAAGCCATGCGGCGATATAGCGAATGCCGACTTCTATATTTGTGCGAACGCCTTGCTCTGTCACAGAGCCCGTATGTGCGGCCAGCATAGCCGCATCAGAGATACGCGGTGTTTGTCGCTTCTTATGGATCTGGTGTTTGCCAGGCATAATGTCGTTGAAAATATCCATTGCCACAGGCACGAGGTCAGGATGGGCGACCCACGTTCCGTCATGGCCCATTTCAGCTTCGCGGCGCTTATCATTTCTGACTTTCTCAAATGCCGCGTCATTGGCGTTCGTGTCGTTTTTGACGGGAATTTGAGCCGCCATGCCGCCCATCGCATGTGCGCGACGTTTGTGACAAATCTCAACTAAGCGCGTTGCGTAAGCCGAGAGGAATGCGCGGTCCATACCCACTTGGGCGCGGTCTGGCAGAACAAATTCTTTGTGGTTTCGCAGGGTCTTGATGTAGCTGAAAATATAATCCCAACGACCACAATTTAGGCCCGTAATATGATTACGGAGCACATAGAGGATTTCCTCCATTTGGAAGGCCGCTGGCAGGGTCTCAATCAAAACAGTAGATTTGATCGTACCATTCGGAATATCGAGAACCGCTTGGGCAAAGTTGAAAACATCATTCCAGAGGCGCGCCTCTTGGTAGCTCTCAATCTTTGGCAAGTAGTAGAACGGGCCTTTTTCTGAATCAGCCAGCATTTTACCATTGTGGAAAATATGTAGACCAAAATCACAGAGGCTCGCGCTCATCGGCTCGCCGTCAACCGTGATAAAACGTTCTTCTAAGTGCCAACCGCGAGGACGCACAAGCATGGTGGCTGTGTCCTCATTTAGCGAATAGCTTTTCTTTTCTGTAGTGAGTGAGAGCTGACCCCGCGCATAGTCACGCATGTTCACTTGACCTGACATCATATTATCAAATGTCGGGGAACTGGCGTCTTCAAAATCTGCCATAAACATTTTCGTGCCGCAATTTAAGGCGTTGATCATCATTTTACGATCAACGGGGCCAGTGATTTCAACGCGGCGATCTTTTAGGGCAGGCGGGCAAGGCGCGACTTCCCAGATAGAATTACGAACATGCAGGGTCTCAACGGGCTGTGTCGGCAATTCGCCGTCATCAAAGCGTTCTTGTTGCAAGGTTCTGTTTTGCAGTAATATTTTACGTTGCGGTCCGAAGCGTCGCTCAAGGTCGGCCAAGAAGAGAAGTGCGTCAGGTGTCAGCACATCGCTATAATTGCCCGCATTCGAGTGGACGACTTTGGCCAAAACTCTGTGGCGAGGGGTCTTTTGCGGTGTATTAGTCTGGGCGTTCATGTCGGCCTCCGAATTGATCTAATTGATTTCGATGAGGGACTATATTTACAAACTTGGATAAAAATCTATAAGTGATTGTAAAAGCTAGGTAATTTTGTAATATTTGTAATTATTCTAAAGATATTTTTGTAAAAGTTGTAAAATATGAGTTCTGGAAGTAAAAAATTACTCGTTGGACCACGGCTTAGGCGGTTTCGCCAAACGCTCGGTCTGACGCAGGTCCGAATGGCAGAAGACCTAGGGATTTCAACGTCTTATCTGAATTTAATGGAGCGTAATCAGCGCGCATTGTCTGCCAAAGTCTTGTTAAAAATGGCTGAGATTTATGATTTCGATATTTCGGGATTTACAGGTGCAGGGGATGCACATTTAGTCGCGGAGTTGTTTGAAACTTTCAAAGACCCTGTCTTTAAAGGCGAGACGGTTTCTAAAAACGAGGTCGAAGATATCGTCAATGCCAGCCCGTCTGCGGCGCGGGCGCTGTTAAAACTCTACGGTAAATACAGAGATTTATCTCTACGCGCAACGGATTTCACGGCAGATCGTGACCGAGTCGAACTGTTAGAGCAGTCGGCTGATGCCGTGGAGAGCGTAAGGCGCTTCATCCATAAACAAAGAAATTTCTTTCCCGAACTTGATTCCTGTGCAGAAGCTTTGTCGATTGAACTCGGTCTCTCAAAGCGTGAACCACATGCGGCCTTGACCGAGCGCCTAAAAGAAAAACATGATCTGACGGTTCGAATTGTGCCTGTCGATATTATGCCGCAAATGTTGAGGTATTTTGATCGTCATTCTAAACGGATTAATTTGTCAGAGCTTTTGCGCCAATCCGGGCGTCGCTTTCAACTCGCCTTTCAAATTGGCATGTTAGAACATCGTGACCTGATTGATAAAATTGTTAAAGGCGCAAAGTTACAAAACCGCGAAGCAGAAGGTCTCTGCCGAACGTCTCTTGCCAATTATTTCGCCGCGGCGACGCTAATGCCATATGGTCGATTTTTGAAAGAAGCCGAGAATACAAAATATGATGTCGATTTACTCGGTCATAGATTTGGGACAAGTTTTGAGCAGACCGCGCATAGACTGACGACATTGCAAAAGCCCGATGCGCGCGGCATTCCGTTTTTCTTTGTCCGCATTGATGTGGCGGGCAATGTGTCAAAGCGGTTTAGTGCAGGACGGTTTCATTTTTCAAAATTTGGCGGCGCGTGTCCGCTCTGGAATATCCACGAGACCTTTCAAACGCCGGGTCGTACAGTCAGCCAGATGATCCAATTGCCAGATGATACGACGTATTTTTCAATCGCGAAAATGGTCAGCCGCAGCGACAGTACGTTTAATACGCCCGCGCAAAAACTCGCAATTGCGCTTGGATGCGATATTGCCTATGCGCCGCGACTGATTTATTCACAAGATTACAATCTTGAAGCGACACGACCGACCCCGATTGGGGTAAATTGTTATGTATGTGAACGTGAAAATTGTCGACAAAGGGCGCATGCGCCGTTGAATAAAACATTGAACTTTGACGAACGCGCACGGGGCGTGTCTATCTTTACGTTTGATACGGACTGAAACCAAAGGACGGTATTTTGCAATTATCGCCAATTACCCTTGATGATGTGGCCGCCCATGCAGGTGTGTCGCCTAAGACTGTATCTCGAGTTCTAAATAATGAGCCGAATGTACGTGCGACAACACGAGAAGCCGTTTTGGCCGCGTCGCTCGAGCTTGGCTATCGCCCAAACCGTGCGGCCCGTACGCTCGCAGGGTCGCGTTCGTTTTTGATCGGGCATTTACACGGCCGCGCAGACCGCGATTATATTCTCAGCGCGAATGAGGGGATACATGCCGCTTGTTTTCAGCATGGATATGTTCTGCTACCTGAGCCTTTATTGGATCCCAATGATGGGTTTGTTGTGCGCTTACAGCAGTTTTTACAAACCGCGCCCGTGGACGGGGTTATTTTGACGCCGCCTTTGACCGATCACGAACCTCTTCTTGCGTTCTTAAAAGCCCGAAATATTCCGATTGTCAGTATCTCGCCTGAAAAAGTGCGCAAAAACATAGCGTCGGTTTATATTGATGAAAAAGAAGCCGCAAAAGCCATGACCCGACATTTAATGTCCTTAGGGCATGAAAAAATTGGATTTATCGCGGGCCCAGATGATCACGGCGCGTCTCAACTTAGAACCGAAGGGTTTTTAGAGGTTATCACACAGGGTGGATTAGACGTATCGCAATGCCCTCAGGATAAGGGCAATTTTACCTTGAAATCAGGGGCGCTTGCTGCGGAACGCATCTTTGAAACAGACCCTGATATTACGGCAATCTTTGCTGCAAATGACGCCATGGCGGCGGGGGCAATGACATCTGCCTTTAAACGCGGCCTGTCTGTGCCTGATGACATATCCATTGCGGGGTTTGATGCGTCGCCTTTGGGCGAAGTGCTGTGGCCTGCTTTGACAACAATTCAACAACCTGTTGCCAGTATGGCAAAAGCGGCCACGCTTTGGTTAATTAGCGGGGCTCTTGCGCGAACCGAAGACCCTTTGCGGGAGCGGTTTGATTTTGACCTAATCGTCCGTGCATCGACGAGTGTGCCTAGATGTAAACGCACGGACGATTAAGTCGCCCCCCTTACTTTGGGGGGGTGGGGGGAAGGTTCTAACCTGACGTTTTAAAACTCAATTTATTTCGTCGATTTGAGATTTTTTGTGGGACTCTGTTTTCTGCGACTTCAATTGTTTTAGGAAGTTTCTCGACAAGAGGTGTTTCTGCAAGCGCGAGCGGGGCTTCAACAAGAGTGTCGGGCGTCGATACGGTGCACATATCGACAATCCCGACACTTTGTTTCAGTCTTGCATGGGCTGTATAAAGTTCAGCCCGTGCAAGGTTTTCTCGCAAGGATGCAAGCTCTCGCATAAGTTCTTCTTTGACGAGGTAGGTTTCTGGTTTGTCGTCTTCTGTCACGCTTTTATGTAAGGCTTCTGTGATTTTCGTTTGAATATTCAACGCCTTCCACGCCAGAGACAGATCATAATCAAGCGTGTCAATTTGTTGTCGCGCGATCATAACTTGAGCCATTATTGCACTGGCCAAAACGGCTGTTTCGTTTTGGCTGTCGCGCAGTCGTGACTGTCCGCGTCGCTTGGTTTCTTTTATCTGTCCAAGACGTAAAAGATCCCAAGATAAATTCAGTCCGGCAGACGCAAAGCTCTGATTGAGAAGAAAACTATTGCTATCCGTATTTGCGCCCAGGAATAGCTTCAAGGCCGGTAAGTGGGATAGTACCGCCTCTCTGTTGTCTAACTCAATCAGATCTTTTGCATATAATGCCTGCCGGACTTCTGGTCGGTTTTTATATGCCAACTCCACAAGGGTGTTGACATCCGACCTCGCGAGCTCTCCCAGATCTTGGGGGAGGTGGGTCTCGCTTAAGGAAAAATTTGTTCCAAGGGGAAGGTTCATAAGGCGGGCTAAATCTGCCTTAGAAGAGGTAAGCCCGCGGTAAATAGATTCGTACCACCTATTGATGTCGATGAGTTCGCGTTGAAACATCAGCTCATCAAGTGTTTTTTCTTCGTCTGAATCTATGCGGTCTTTTGATAATTTCAGGGCGTATTCAATACGGGACTTAAGCCAATCTGATTTTTGCGCCGCTTGCTCATAGGCGACGGCGCGCCAATAGGCGTTTTCAACATCGACTATAAGCTTATTACAGAGATATTGGTTTTGTTCGCCTTGCTTAAAGGCGGATATTGTCCGTTTATTGGCGCGCAACCCGCTCATTCCAATTTCTAATATATCCCATGTCGCGGTAAGGTTCGAGACTGCAAAGGCCCGGTCTTGTCCTGTGAAAAAATCTTCTGGAATAGTTGCGTCTTGTTCACTGACTCGAACGCCAACGGACCCATTTGTATTACTCCGCCATTGTCCGAAACTGTTGAGATATACTTTGGGAAGAAAGTCTCGACCACGCTGACCTGACCGTCTTATTGTCTCTGAAAACTGACGTTCTTGGCGGCTATATTCTGCGTTGTGCATGATTGACCGTTTTTGAGCGGCTTCTAATGTCACAGGCGTATCTTGATTTTCTAACGGCAGGGCTGCAGGCCGCAGCATTGTATCCGTAATGTCTTCAAGATTGGCAGGCGTGTAATCCGTGGGAGCAGATATACAGCCTGATAGGGAAATTGAGATCGCAATGAGTGCAACACTGTAGAGTTTTTTAATTCGTATATGTCGTACTGTGTTTTTCATCACGGGCCTTTAAATGTCTTGCATTTGTAAGAGCAAGGAACAGGCCAAGGGCGCTGAAATAAAAACTTATATAAACCAAGGGTTTACATGGTTAATTCAAGCTTAATGAAAAAGTGAGTTTTGCATTATGCAAATTCATTTTTATTCTGCGAAGATAAAACTGCAAATGGCGAGAATAATGTTCACGCGTGCAAAGCTTTACTTCTTCAGCCCTTTCATGATCAGGCCTGAATATCGCTCGGAGTAAGGGGGGAGCATAATTAGGAAGTCTCTAAAGCGGTCTAACGGTTGATGCACAACAGACCGAATATTCGACATAGACTTAAAACCGGCATATCCACCAATGCGACCTATACCCGATGCGCCTTGTCCGCCGAACGGTAAGCGAGGGTTTGTGCCTGACTGGATGCAATTATTATTGACGACAGCAGAACCTGAACTGGTATTGTTTAGGTAAAACTCGGCACTTATCGCATTCGTTGTGTATATATAGAGTGCAAGCGGTGTTGGGCGCTTCCCGATAATCGCGAGCACGTCTTCTGGGGTATTGTATGACACCACGGCTAAGACAGGCCCAAAGACTTCTTCATTCATGATATCCATGTCTTCTGACATATCCGTCAAAACTGTCGGCGCAATGAAGCGGTCTGCGGTGTTGGCTTCGCCGCCGCATACAATCTTGGCGCCTTTGGAAATTGCATTATCGATAAGGCCTTTAATACGGGCATGGTGGCGCTCATTAATTATGCGCGGAACATAGGCGGAGTTTTCAAAACCCTTACCGTCCGAGTTATATAACGCCTCTATCTTCTCTTTTATAAGGGTCAAAAACTGATCTTTTACAGAGTCGTGCACGATCACATAATCGGGCGCGATACAAACTTGGCCTGCATTCATCACGCGGCCCCACGCAATCTTCGTCGCCGCGTTTTCGAGGTTTGCCGTTTCGTCAACAATCACAGGGGATTTGCCGCCCATTTCTAATGTCACAGATGCAAAGTGTTCTGCCGCCGCTTTCATGACGATTTTCCCGACTGTGTTTCCGCCTGTATAATATATGTGATTAAACGGGAGGGTGAGGAGTTCTTGTGCGACCTCGACTCCGCCTTGAAAGACGCGGGCTTCATTGCGGGGCATGGCTTTGTGAATGATGTCTTCAATAATTTGGGCGGAGATCGGCGCAAGCTCGGACGGTTTTATAGCGATTGAATTTCCTGCTGCGATAGCAGCGATCATAGGAACAATACATTCCGCTGTCGGCGCATTAAACGCTGAGAGGTTTAATATAACGCCTTTAGATTGATGCCTGATTTCACATTTTTTACCCAGAGTATTGAGAGAGTTCTTGACCTTTTGCGGTTTCATCCACTTGGCCATGTTTTTAATCGCAAAATCAATTTCGCCTTTAATCATGACAAGCTCGGCGGCAATGTCGAGTTCATGGCATCCGCGTTCTTTTTCGCCGGCGTCAAATAAATCTTGCTTGCGATCAACAATCCCGTCCCACAAAGCCTTCAGTTTTGCAGAACGCTCAGTGGCTGTTGTGTTCCGCAGTCGCGGCGTGGCCGCAAGAAGGGCGTTAAAAGCCTCAGAAATATCGGACATGACTAGCCTTTATACCGTTTAATTTTTGACGCGCCTTGAATGAGTTTTTCAAATGTCCGTTCTGGCAAAAGTTTATAAAGCGGGCCAAGCGCGGCAACGTCCTTGCCAACAAGGTATGAGGGTTTCCAGTTTTTCTTATCCAGCAAGCCGAGAACTTGATTAACGACGACTTCAGGTGGGTTACCTGATTTTTCAATCATGGCTGGCAAAATTTCGGTGGTGCCTTCTTTGTGATGCGGGCCGTAAATATCGTTCATTTCCTGCGAGACATTCTTCCAAATACTCTTGGTTGTCTCGTAAGCGTTGGCAGTCATATGAGTTTTCACAGCACCCGGTTCGACGGCTGTGACTTGAATGCCAAAGGGGGCAAGTTCATTGCGCAATGTGCGGGTCAGGCCAACAACCGCATGTTTTGACATATTATACGCGCCTGATCCGACAGGGTTGGCTTTCACAGCGCCTGAGGCAAAATTAATAATGCGCGAGGTCGGGGCGTTACGACGTATCATAGGCAGAAAGGCTTGTGTGACGCGCCACAGGCCAAATGTATTGACTTCAAAGAGCTTCTTTGCGTTCGCGATGTCTGCGCCTTCAATGACGCCTGTGCCAACATTGGCGATGCCTGCATTATTGATCAAAAGGTCAAGCCCTGCGCCGCCCAATGCATTTTCAACAATTTCGGCACTTTTGGTGACAGAGGCATCCAGCGTGACGTCTTGTTCTACAACCGTGATATTCGAATTATCACCCAGTTCGGACGTATCCGCGCCGGGTAAGACACCTGCAAAGACCTGCCAACCGCGCTCGGCCAAAGTCTTAGCTTTCAGAGCGCCCATGCCCATGGCGGCGCCTGTTATAAAAACTGTCTTTTTATCGCTCATTCTAAAATCCCCGAATATACGTGTCTGCTCTTTTGTCATTTATGACTTTCCGAACGACGTTCAGAAAGCTATAATTCTGCGTGCCTGTCAAGCGTTCCGTCATTAGGGTCTAAAAAGCATCTGGCCTTAATTGAGCATCTGTGCCGCCGTCGACATAGATTATACTGCCTTGCATATATTCAGCTGCGTCCGAGAGCATAAATTCAATAACGCCCGCAATTTCGTCAGGCGCGGCAAGACGCGTTTTAGGAATAGGGATCGCCTCAACGCTTTTCCCAATAACGGGGTGGTCGGCTGCGCCGCGAAACATAGGTGTTTCCGTCTGGCCGGGGGCAATGGCGTTTAAAGTAATACCGAGCTTGCCCCATTCTGCTGCGCGGCGCCGCACAGCACGCGCCAAGGCATGCTTAGATGCGCCGTAAACCAAGGCCGCATGATTATCGCCAATCAGTTCCATAGTTTTACCTTCGTCGCCGTCAAGCATCGCCACGATCATGTCTGCATTTGGGTCAGTTCTCATTTGTGCCGAATTAGAGCTTATTACGACGACGCGACCTGAGGCTTTTGTAAGCGCGTCCTTAAATCCGTCCAGTAAAGATACCGCTCCGAAATAATTCACACGGGCGACGAGGGCGCCGTCGTCTAAATGCCCGCCAAGACCTGCGGCCAAAACAAGACGATCAATATGACCCTCTGACTGTTCGAGGGCTTGAGCGATGGCCTCTTTTCGGCCTTGAATCGTTGAGAGATCTGCCGAAATAGACTCGCCTTTCAGGTCTATGCCAATAACGGTATAGCCTTGGGCCTCCATGCGGTGCTTCACGCAAGCGCCTATCCCAGATGCCGAACCTGTAATGACTGCAATTAGCATAATAATCTCCTGAATCAGTATCTGAATTTTATTGATTGTCGCTGAAGTCCTGATTTGAAACGCGTATAACTGGAAATCGACGTTTGCGCAATAATGCGTATCAAAAATACAACAATTCTACGCAAAGTGCCGAAATATAACCTAAGACTGCCTCAAACGCGCATTTTATGCGAAATAAATTGCGACTTGCGCATTGCGCGTAAATTTAATTTAGCTTAACGTTTTGTTAAATGAAGGGCAAAATGCCCTCTAATTCTGACTGGGGAGAAACACATCATGACGCACAACACCTTTAAAGGCCTGAGCGCGCTTTCAATTACTGTCTCTGCGCTGGCTCTAAGTATGCCAGCTATGGCGCAGCTTGATGAAATCATTGTAACGGCACAGAAAAAGGCGGAAAACCTTCAAGATGTACCTGTCGCGATTACAGCGTTTGATCTTCAAGCCTTAGAAACAGACCGAATTGAGGGCATTGAGGATATTGGCCGCAACACACCTGGTGTTTATGTTACGCAAAACCCTGCGGATCCGAATGGCGTGCGCGTGAGTATCCGTGGTATCGGCACATTTGACCCCCAAGTCGGACAAGATAGTCGCGTCGCGATTTATCAAGACGGTGTTTATCTTGGGAAAACGCAAGGGCTAGGTTTTGATATGCCAGACCTCGAACGCGTCGAGGTTCTTAAAGGGCCACAAGGCACACTTTATGGTCGTAATACGGTTGCGGGCGCGATTAACCTCGTTTCTGCTCGTCCAAATACGGACGCTGTGTCGGGTAAGGTCAATGCGGAATATGGCAGTTATGATCACAAGAAAATATCCGGTGCGTTAAATGTGCCGTTAAACGACTCTGTCGCGGTGCGCGTTTCTGGTCTGATGATGGAGCGCGATGGCTGGGTGGAAAACACGGGTCCAGGTGTTGATTTCGGCGGCGAAAAGAAATTTGGCATACGGGCCGCATTGGGCGCAGAGGTCACAGAGAATTTCCGCATAGATCTTGCGGCAGATTATAACGAAACTGAAAAAGAGCCGCTGTTTTATCAATCTTTTGGGCCAGGTACACTGTTCGCGCCTGCGATTACGCCGTTTGATGGTGGACGCCAAGAAACGGTGGAAACCGCGTTTGAAAACGAAGCGGGTGATTTGGAAACTAAAGGCATCTCTTTAACGGGGACGTGGGACGTCAAAGAAAATCATGAACTGAAAGTCACTGCGGCTTACCGCGAGATAGAAAGCTCTCGTTTCGTGAATTTGATTCCGTCAACGAACCCCGCTGTTTTAAACCAGATTGTCGGCGGCTTTAATCAGGCGCTTGCGCCGCTACCCTTTGCATTTGGCGTTGCTCGTAGCCCGCTCCGCTCCGACTTTGCCTCTGCATTTTCTGGCGCAGAGCCAGAACGTGGACTTTTCTTGTCTCCGCCAGGTGGCACGAAAAACCTAGACGGACATAATCAGTTAAGCTTAGAGGCCACTTACAATGGTGAGTTTGCAGATGGGCGTTTCGAATATACGGGCGGAATTTTCTATTATGACGAATCTACGGGTACAGGTGCGGGCGCCCCGAACACGGCCAATGCCAATGACTATTTATTTGTTCTCGCACAATTTGATCCGCGCGTTCTTGCGCCAAATATCAATGGCTTCTTAGATACTGTTGACCTTGCGCCGCAATTCCCGGGTATTCAGGCTTTGCCAGCTGCAAATCGTGGCCCGATCGTCGCGGCAGGTGTCTTGCTAGGTCAGCTGCGCGGGCCAAGTGCAGCGACGGCTGCAGGTTTAATTAGCCAGCTTGTGGGCAATGGTACGACCTGTGCCGAAACTCAAATGGGCCCTACGCCCGGTAATAACTTCTGCATACCCACTTTATCAGTTGCCCTTGGTGCGGCCCGTCAATCCGCCTCCAATACGCTTAATATTGATACACAAGCCTTTGCGGTTTACGGTCAAGCCACGTTCCACGTGACGGATGACCTCCGTATTACGGGCGGTTTGCGCTATTCAGACGAGAGCAAGGACGGCGTAGGCCAAGCTAAGTCGCCATTCTTTGGTGATAATATTGATCTGACGGGTGCGCTCATCCTGCCTAACATTGCCACTTACAGCGACTCTGTCTTAGATCCTGCTGTGACATTGGAATATGACGCGACTGAAGATATCCTGCTTTATGCAAGCTATAAAGAAAGCTTCCGTTCTGGTGGGTTCAATAATTCTGCTGTGGCCGAACGCATAACAGGCGAAACTTTCGGAGCCGATTTTACCTTTGGTCGTGAGGATATCACAGCTTACGAGGCAGGCTTTAAGAGTGACTTTGGTAATCGTGTCCGCGTGAATGCGGCGGGTTTCTATTATAAATTCACAAATAAGCAAACGACATTCGCGCTCAATCCATTGATCGCGACAGAGCGTGCCGTGGTCAACACAGATGACGAGATTTATGGTTTTGAAGTGGATGGTCAGTTCGCCGTAACGGACGGCTTAACCGCTCGCGCCAGCTATAGCTATATTGACGGAACAGCCGGGGATACTGTGAACCCGAATAATCCAGCTGACATTCGCTCTTTCCCTGAATTGCAAGGTACGCCTAAAAATTCATGGGTCGTGGCGCTGGATTATGACGGCAATTTAAACGGACAAGACGTTTTTGCGAACGTGACTTACAGCCATAAAGATGAAGTCCTTGCTATCCCTGAGAACGATTTACGTCTCCCTGCAATTGATTTGGTCAATGCCCGTATCGGGACAATGTTCCCGCTCTCAAATGGCAATAATGTCGTGGTCTCCATTTGGGGTACAAACATCTTTGATAATGAATATCTGATTGATGGTCTTCCGTTCGAGACCTTTGCCTATGAGACACAGGTTTATGGTCAGCCAAGTTCTTACGGTGTGACACTTGGATATAAATTCTAGTCTCTCTGAAATTGATATGAACTAAGTTTACAGGCTACCAGATGGTGGCCTGTTTACGTTTTAAGCTTGAGACGGTGTGGGGCAGCTAAAATGACTTTTGGTGTAAAGATTTGCGTAAGTATGGTCGCTCTTGTGTGGCTCACGGCCTGCTCGGGGCAAACAAGTACTGAGCCTAAATTGGCCAAGGTCAGTGCAGAGGGCGACCCTGTTTTGACACTTAACTCTGTAAAAGCTGTTGAAAATACACCTCTCTATTCAGAGCCGAACATCGTGATCCTCTTGGCAGATGATTTGGGTTGGGCGGATTTAGGGTTTCGCGGAAGTGATATTGAAACCCCGAATATAGACCGATTGTCCCGCGAAGGCCTGACCCTAAACCGGTTTTATTCAATGCCGATTTGCACGCCGACGCGCAGCGCGCTGATGACCGCGCGTGATCCTATGAAACTCGGGACAATTTATGCTGGGTTTCAGCCGTGGCAAAATGGCGGCGTTTCGCCAGACGAGCATTTCATGCCGCAATCATTTCAAAGCGCAGGGTATCAAACCGCGATGATCGGCAAATGGCATTTAGGACATACCACAGAACCGCTTATCCCGATCTCTAGGGGATTTGATCATTTCTTCGGGCATTTGAATACGCAAATTGACTATTATGATTATACGGTCGCCAAAGGGTATGACCTCCAAGAAAACGGAACGTCGGTTCTGCGGACAGACCGCTACGCAACGGATGTTCACGGCGAAGAAGCCGTTCGGTATCTGAACGAAATTCGCGACCTCGAAAAACCGTTCTTTCTGTATGTACCGTTCCTTGCGCCGCATGCGCCCATGCAAGCGCCCGAAGATTTAGAAGAGAAATACAAACATCGCCGAAATATCCCAACCAAAAAACGGACTTATGCGGCCATGGTCGATAGTTTAGATCAAGCCGTCGGGGAAATTTTAGACACGCTCGACGCGCAAGGTTTAACCCAAAATACGCTCGTATTTTTCTTTAGCGATAATGGAGGCCTCAAGGCTTTCGGCGCAGATAATGGCCCGTTTCGCGGGGGTAAATTAGAAACGTTTGAAGGCGGCATTCGTGTCAATGCGCTGATGCGTTGGCCCGCTCGTATCGAGGCAGGTACGCAATCGGACGATGTGGTGTCTGTCTTAGATATCTTCCCGACATTTTCAGACGCCGTAAATGTGCCGATGGGGAATAACAAAAAACTAGACGGGCAAAAGCGGTGGGATGCGATTACCCAAGAGGGCGAAGACCCGCGAAATGGGGATCTGTATTTTGCATCAAATTCCCCGATTTTTAATAAATATCATCTGTCTGTAATGGAAAAGAAATGGAAGCTCGTTCAAATTATTGATCACAATTCACAATCAACCGAAGTTGAAAACTTTCTGTTTGATCTGACAGTAGATGAGGGCGAGAAAAATAATCTGGCAGAGGCAAACCCGAAACACGTCAAACGTATGGCAGAGAAAATACGAGTGTGGCGGAGCCTGCACCCTATTAACGGGGTTCGCGTTGCCCTTGCGCCGCATCCAGGATGGCGCGCTCCAAAGGATTACGCGAAATCTGTGATCCCATCAGATACGCTCCAATCTGAAGGGTATGACACATATGTTTCAGGTATGCGGGCCAAGATTTTGCAGAAAATGCATAAAGATAAAGGCGTGATAACTTATGACTAAAATGCTCAAAAAAATCGGCGGTGTTACTGCGCTCTGTCTCATTGGCTTTGTTCTTTGGATTGTGGTTTCGCCAAATGCCAAGAAAAACTTACAGATTAAGGCCGTTGATAAGATCGGCGATATCGCGATTAAACGCATTGCCAATGACCCGCGAGCAGAAGGATCCGTGGCAGCAGAATTTATCAATATCCCAATTGTAGCGCGGGAAATAACGACAGGTATTTGGCAGGCTACGGGTGTTGGAAACGCGCATATCATAACGACATCTGGCAAAGATGTTTTGTTTGACACAGGCCTGTCGACCCAAGTCCCTAAGCAAATGAAAGCTCTAAAAGAGGCGGTTTCCGATTTAGATTTATCGCATATTATTGTGTCCCATTCTCATGCCGATCACCAAGGCGGCGTGAAGTTTTGGAAAGAGGACGGGATGGAAATTATCGCGCATGATGAGTTCTCAGAAGAGCAACGTTACCTCGAAGAGCTGCAGCCCTATTTTTGGGGTCGGAACCGAACGCTTTTCCCATTTATGCCAGAGACCCCGCCTAAGATTGGGTTGATCGCTTATGGCGGAATTGAACCCACACGTAATGTGAAAAACGGCGAACCTTACCGCTTCTCTCAAGGTGGTGTAGATTTTGAACTTTACGCGCTTCCCGGTGCGGAAGGCGCGGATAATTTAGTGCTCTGGCTCCCGCAAAAGAAGATATTGTTTAGTGGTGATTTCTTTGGGCCGCTTTTTCCGCAATTTCCTAATATTTTCACAATGCGCGGCGAGAAAATCCGCAAGCCGATTGAATATGTCCGATCACTTGAAGTAATAATTGCCCTAGGCCCCGACATGATCGTACCGAGCCATAAAGATCCGATAAAGGATAAGGCGCTTATCCAAGACGGTTTGGTGCGGATAAAGGACGCGACCCTTTTTGTTCACGACGCGACGATTGCGGGCATGAATGCAGGGAAGACGGTTGAGCAACTTATGACTGAAATTACGCTCCCGCCAGACCTCGCTTTGACTCAGGAACACGGCAAAGTGTCATGGGCTGTAAAATCCATTTGGGAATATTACGCGACGTGGTTTCACTTTGATAAGACTACAGAGCTTTACGGTGTGTCGCAAAGTGAAATCTATGCAGATATCTTGGCGAGTGCCGATGTGAACAAGTTAGTCGCAAGAGCCCAGAAATATGTTGCAGACGGACAGCCTCTCAAAGCGCTTCATATTTTAGATATTATCTTAAGTGTCGCGCCAGCGGATAAAACGGCTTCGGAAGCTCAGATTTCAGCTCTTGAGATGTTAAGGACGAGGGCGCTTGAGACGCATAATAATAGCTACGAAATTTACTGGCTTAAGTCCAAAATTGACGTGGCTCAGGCAACGTTGGACAGCCAGATATCTAACCCCTGACAGAGCGTAGTAAGAGAGCTAAACGCGAAATGATTATGTCCTGTATTGTTTAAAACGCGTAATTCTGAACTTGGTATATTTGGGTATTCTTGCGCGACTTCATTTGGCGGAATGCCAATATCATGATCGCCAAACACAAAGTAAATCGGAATATCCAACAGGTCGACTTCTCGTTTGAAACTGCCACGCGTCATGCTTGTCATGCCGCCCGCAGCGTAAAGCGCGCAGGACACGTCTCTTAAGGCTTGTGTAAGCTGAGGCGTCTCTCCGCCAAAGGTGATAGATTTCCCGCTCGGCCCGCCTGAACCTTCTGGGAATTCTGATTTGAACTTCCCGAGCGTTAGGGTTTTAAGGTCACGCTCAAATGCATCTTGGTCGTCTATATAGTCTTTTTCTTCATCTGTCAGACCCCATTCCAACCCGCCCGGACTACTTCCGAATAAACCGAGCGTATCAAAGACAATATGACGGGCTTGGAGAATTGAAATGATCACGCCGCCCATGGAATGCCCAATGCCTGTGACAGCTTTGCCGCGCAAATCGTTTGTTTTTAGCCAGTCTGACAAAGCAAAATATAGACGGTCTGCGGCGAGTTTAGGTGTGAGGAAGGTCGCGTTTTCGGGAAGAGGATTCGTCGCCGTTCCAATGTGATCGACAGTGATAACGTCATATCCAAGTCCCGCCATATGCCGAGCGAAACTGTGTGTTTTCGTCAGGTTAAAATAGGCCGCACTTGCCCCGCCGCCTGGCAGGCAAAACAGGACTCTATTCTTAGGTGATGCCTCTTGGTCGGGTCTGAAATGCTGACCCGTAACTGTAAAAATTTCTAACTCAGTTGTAAGTGTGGTCGGCATATAAGCTTACGGATCTGGCGCAATTTCGAGTGTCATTTCATTATGGCTATCATTGATTTTGACCTGACAGGACAGACGAGAGCCGTCGCGAATCTCAACAAAATCTTCAAGGCCTTCAAGCATGTAACCTTCATCTTCCGTTCGCGTGCCTGCAAGTTTGACATCTTCGAAATAGACATGGCATGTGCCGCAACTCGCGACGCCGCCACATGTGCCTTCGACAAAACCTGCATCGCGCAAACTGTCCATTAAAAGTTCACCGCTTTTCACCTCTAGGGTTTTAGGTGCCTCGCCTTGGTCTTGATGCGGCGCTTTAATAAGAATTCTGACCATATTTCATCCATTTGTCTTGACTGTAAGCCTGCTTGACGTATTTTACGAACAGCGTTCGGAAAGTCCTAACGTGTCGGAAAATATTTCGCAAGGTGATTATGGCTGGTGTTCTAAACGGTATAAAAGTTCTTGATCTCAGCTGGGGTATAGCGGGGCCAATGACAGGCATGTTGCTCGCGGATCATGGTGCAGATGTTACGCGAATTGAGCGACCCGAAGGCGACCCTTTTGCGGGCATGTTGGGCTATAAAGTCTGGCACCGCGGGAAGGCGAATGCCGTATTCGACCTGAAAGACACAGGCGATGTGGCTTTGTTCAAAAAGCTCGTCGCAGACGCAGATGTTCTAATCGAGTCGATGTCGCCAAATAAAATGGCAAAGCTTGGGCTCGACTACAGCACATTAGCCGCAATTAATCCAAAATTGATTTATTGCTCTATTACGGGTTACGGGGAAGAGGATGACCGCCCCGGATATGACGCCTTGGTCGCGGCGACCTCAGGCCTGCAATTTGAACAAAGAGGCTGGCCCGAAGGCGCGCTCAATCATATGGCGGGCCGCGAAGACCCTTTCGGAGAAGCCGTTGAGATTGACCCTGATTGGGTGCAAGGCGCAAACCGCGACGGGCCATTACATGTCGCGTCAAAATGGCCAAGTATGGGCGCGTTTTTCTCAGCTCTTACAGGTATTTCTGCGGCGCTGTTTGCGCGTGAACGCACAGGGCGCGGACAAAAAGTCACGACTTCATTGCAACAAGGCGCTATGGCGTGCGGAAGCGGTGTCTGGCAACGCGCAGAAGATATTGACGCGACGGGATTTAACACATGGATTATGGGCAGTCGCTCTCCCAAGGGTCATTTTAAATGCGCGGACGGGAAATGGCTTCATAATTGGGTGCCTAATCCGCGCTTTATCCTAGAAGCCTCTAAGGGCGACCGCGTGGATGCCTCGCCTGATTTGACTGTACAAAATGACCCTGATCGTTTCGGAATCGGCCCCGAAGAATTGCTCGTCATGGCGCATTACCAGCCAATATTAGCGGATGCGGTCGGCAAATTTAACTGCGATGATTGGGTCAAAGCAGCGGCTATTGGGAATATGACAATGCAACCGTGCCGCACGCTCGAAGAAAGCCTGACCGACCCGCTCTTGATAGCGGATAAATGCGTCACAACAGTAAATGACCCAGAGCTTGGCCCGATCAACCAAGTCGGCATTACCTACCGATTAGAAAACAGCCAAGGCGCAGTTCAAGGTTCGACGCGTGCGACGGGCGCAGATACGGACAAAGTGAAAGCTTACGCGGCCAAATTGCCAGAGCTTGAAACACACACAGTCCCTGCGACACCGACAGGCAAAGGCCCGCTTGATGGTATTCGCGTTCTAGATTTAGGCCTTGCGATTGCTGGCCCATTTGGCTGTCAACTTTTGTCTGATATGGGCGCAGACGTGATAAAGATGAACACGTTGTGGGACAGTTATTGGCATAGGTGCCATATCGCTTACATGGCCAATCGCGGAAAACGCTCCTTTGCTGTGATGCTCAAAAACCCAAAAGGGCTTGAGGCTCTGATGAAAGTCATCGCGACTTGCGATGTCGTACAGCATAATATGCGCTATCCCGCGACACAACGCTTGGGGCTTGATTACGATTCTTTGAAGACACAATTTCCGAGCCTGATCTATTGCCACTCACGCGGTTTCGAAGAAGGCCCGCGCAAAAATCTTCCGGGGAATGACCAAACGGGCGCGTGCCTTGCGGGTGTTCAACATGAAGACGGCGCACTTCATGCAGGCGCAGGGACGCATCCCATGTGGTCGCTGACCTCGCTCGGCGATACAGGTAACGGATTCCTGACGGCTGTTGGGATTTGTAATGCGCTGATGGAGCGGGAGCGCACGGGCAAGGGGCAATTTGTCGATACCTCTATCGTCAATGCGTGTCTTCTCAATACAAGCTACGCGGTTGCGAAACCTGATGGTTCTGCTGTTGAACGCGCGCGCCTTAATGCCGACCAAACTGGATACGGTGATTATTACCGCCTTTACAAATGCGCGGACGAAAAATGGATACAAATTGCGGCGATTTCGAAAGCGCATAAAACGGCCTTTGATGCTTTGGCGGGTGCCGATAAAGTTGGGGCCTTTGCGGGACGGCCTTCATTGGAAATCATGAAAGACTTACAGTCTAAGAAAATTCCAGCGGCTGTCTCAGATGCTGAGGCGTCTCGGAATTTATATGAAAACGAGACCTATAAACAACGCGGTTGGACGGTTGAATATGACCATCCTTATGTTGGTAAATTGGAGCAAATCGGTGCGACTTACGGCCTATCTGATACGCCGCCTATGATGCAATTTGCGCCGCTTATTGTTGGAGATCATACGAAATCCATTTTAGAAGAAATAGGTTATACTGAGACTGAAATTCTAGCGATGGCAAATGAAGCCGCCATTCTTTGCGACCCGCCTTTGCCGGGACAAAAAGAAATGAAAAACCCTTGGGGCTTATAAGGGGGCTTATAATGAGACCTGATCCGATACAGCGCATTGACACGACATTCTTTTGGGATGCATGTGAACGTGGTGAGTTTTTAGTTCAAAAATGCGAACCTTGCGATAAGCTTTGGCATCCGCCGCGCCCTATGTGTCCCGACTGTCATTCTCTTGAAAAGTCCACTCAAAAACTCTCTGGCAAAGGCACAATCTTGTCTTGGGTGCGCCAAGTCCGACCTGCGAGTTTTGGGTTTAAGGAAAGCCCGTTTGTGATCTTGGTCGAGCTCGAAGAAGGCTTGCGCTTTGTGTCTAATTTTACGGGCGAGGGCGCGCCAGAAATTGGTATGTCTGTGACCGTTGATTTTAAAAAAACATCTGGCGGGAAATATGTGCCTGTCTTCAACAAGGCCACGTCATGAAATCGTCAGATCAAGCCTGCATTGTCGGCATAGGGCAGACCGAATTTTCCAAAGCCTCAGGCCGTTCAGAGCAACAACTCGCAGCCGAATGCATTTTGGCGGCGTGCAAAGACGCGGGCATCAATCCCAAAACCATTGACGGCATGCTGACGTTTGATTTGGACAATTCCGACGAAGTCGACGTCATGCGCTCGCTGGGGTGTAAAGAGATAAAATATACGGCGCGATTGCCTCAAGGCGGCGCGTCGTCGGTCTCGACAATTGTCCACGCAAAGCGTGCGGTTGAGATCGGGTTTTGCGACACAATGGTCATTTGGCGGGCGATGAATGAGCGGAGCCAATACCGTTTTGGTCAACCCCATTTCAACCTCAGCCCCGACGCGCATAGCTCGACTTTTATGGAATGGTGCTTCCCTTTTGGAGCGCAAACACCTGCCGCATGGGAAGCGCTCTCTTGCGGGCCATATTTGCATAAATACGGCGTGACGTCAGAAGACCTTGGCCGTATTGCTGTGACGTTCCGCACCGCGGCGGCCAGTAATCCTGCGGCGTGGTTTTACGAAAAGCCGATCACGTTGGAAGACCACCAAGCTTCGCGGTGGATTGTCGAGCCAACCTTGCGCTTACTTGATTGTTGTCAAGAATCTGATGGCGGCGTGGCGATTATCATTACGCGCGGCGATATGGCTAAAGACCTCAAGCAAATACCTGTTCAAATTAAAGCGGCAGAATATTCTATGTATTTTAATCACGAGATTATTTCTGACTTCTATGCGGGAGATTTAATACGTTCAGACAATAGCGAAGCCGTTGCGGACGCGCTGGAAAAGGCCTGCGGGATAGCGCCCAAAGATACAGACGTGGCCATGATTTATGATAATTTCACGCCGCAAGTTTTACGACAGCTTGAGGGCTTTAAATATTGCGGTGTCGGCGAGGCTAAGGATTATGTAAAAGACGGACATTTGGAACTCCACGGCAAGACGCCGCTCTCGCCCAATGGCGGGCTGATGGGCGAGGGCTATATTCACGGTATGAATAATATTACAGAAGGCGTGCGCCAAATTCGTGGCACGGCGGCCAATCAAATTAAAAATGCGGAAACCGCGTTTCTGGCATCAGGCGTTGCGGGCGCCATTATTGGGAGAGCTTAATTATGGGCGAAATTTATAAACCGGGCGTGAAGCTCTCAAGCACTGTTTGCAAAACCCAAATCATGGCCTTGCGCGTGCCGAGCGAAGCCTTGGAAATCACCTGCGGCGGCGCACAAATGCAGGTCGGGGAACCCGCAGAACTTGGAACGCCTAGTTCAGACGCAAAAGGCGGTTCGCTTGTCGGCAAACGCTATGTCGACGAGGCTGAAGCAATGGAGTTCCTCTGTACGCGCGGCGGCGACGGGTCGGTCAGTGTCAACGGAATCGCGCTCGGCATTAAGCAAGCCAAACAACTTCCGTCATCTGACTAAATGAATATCCATCTGATATTACAAATGGCGAGCGAGGCGATGGGAGATCGCATCGCGGTCGTGTGCGGCGACCAAAAACTGACATTCGCAGAACTCGGCGAGGCGGCTAAAATTATTGCGGCAAAAGCTAAGTCTGGCGAAAAAATTGCCTATCTCGCCGAAGCGCATCCCGCTTTTCCAGCGGCGCTTTTTGGTGCGGCGCTGGCGGGGACGCCGTTTGTCTCACTAAATTACCGTCTGTCTAAGGCTCAACTCGCGGCGCAACTTGCGCGCATAACGCCTGCGCAGTTTATTACGGATACGGATAATGCGGGCGCAGGCCTGACGGTTTTGTCGCTAGACGACGCGGTTACTGGAGAGTCATTTACGGGCGATGCCCCTGATATTCACGGCGCAACGGCCGTTGAGCTTTTTACAAGTGGAACGACAGGAGAGCCTAAGTCTGCTGTGTTAAAACATGCTAATTTGATGGCGTATATTTTTGGGACTGTTGAGTTTATGAGCGCAGGCGAAGACGAAGCTGCGCTTTTGACTGTGCCGCCTTATCATATTGCGGGCATAGCCGCCGTTCTAAGCTGCACCTACACGGGCCGTAAAATGGTGCAACTCCCGCAATTCACACCCAAAGCTTGGATAGACCTCGCGCAGCGCGAAAACGTCACGAACGCCTTTTTAGTGCCGACCATGTTGCAACGCATTGTAGAGCATGCGGGCGGCGAACTTGAATTGCCTACAATGCGAAATATCGCCTATGGCGGCGGGAAAATGCCGCGCGCGACGATAGAGGCGGCGATGACATTACTGCCGCATGTGAACTTCACCAATGCTTATGGTTTGACAGAAACGAGTGCCACGATTTGTATGCTCTCGCCCGACGCGCACCGCGAAGCGTTCAACAGTACCAACCCTGCGATAAAGCGGCGTCTGACCTCTGCGGGTGTACCCATTCCCACAATTGAACTTGAAGTTCGAAACGACGAAGGCAAGCAATGTTCACCAGAGGAGACGGGCCTGGTTTGGGTGCGCGGCGACCAAGTCAGCGGTGAATATAAAGGCATGGGATCACAGCTCGACACTGACGGTTGGTTCCTGACCAAAGATCGCGGCTTTGTCGATACGGACGGATATTTATTCATCGATGGACGCGCAGATGATGTCATTGTGCGCGGCGGAGAAAATATTTCGCCTGGTGAAATCGAAGATGTATTGCGCACTCATTCGGGTGTGAAAGATGTCGCCGCGATTGCTGTCCCTGACCTTGAATGGGGCGAAGCGGTGGGGCTTGCGATTGTATGTTCAGATGCGGTTTCCGATAACGAATTGCGTGATTTGGTTCGCGCGGAACTACGCTCTTCACGTGTGCCTGCAGTAATAAAGCGCATGGAAGCTTTGCCTTATAACGAAACAGGAAAGCTTTTGCGCCGTATTATTCGAGATCATTTTGCAGACTGATCATGCGGCAGATTATGCTAATCTTTTACTAGGCGCATTAGGGGTATCAGAACGTGTCGCCAAAAAATCAGACCATCCCGCGATTGCGTGGAAACGGTCTGGCCTTTTAGAAACCACGAAACTTATGCTGCCCCTACCGCTTGCCGCGCATGCAGACGGGGCGTTAATGGCATTAAAGGCGTTGTGTCCAGAATCTGACCTCCCGAAAAGCGCGGCGCAGATTTTAGGTGAACGTGCAAGACTTAGGAAAAGTATTCGCCAAGGTCGCTTGTGCGCAGGCGGGTATGGGAGACTGCTGGACACTCAAACAAGTCATATTGGGCTTAACCTAGTGCGCGAAGACGATTGGGATTTAATACCGGCATGGCTCGAAGACGATGTGTCGGATTGGGACGGAATTGTTAAGATTGTAAAAGGGCGCAAGGCGTCTTCGCTTGTAAGGCGCGCGGCGGAACTTGGATTAGCGGTGGCCGAGGATAGTTTTATAGCGCGTTCTAAAACATGGTTTTCTAAGACTGAGTTTAAAAAATATGCACCGAAACCTAGACCTAAATGCAAACCCATTATTGTTGATATGTCCTCATTATGGGCAGGGCCGCTGGCGTCTAGCTTGTTGGGTATGACAGGGGCAGAAATTATCAAAATCGAAAGTCCTGCGCGACCTGACGGTATGCGCTTTGGGCATAAGGGATTTTATGATGTGTTAAATGCGGGCAAAGCCTGTGTGGCGCTTGATTTTCGCGATCCGACTGACCTTGCACAATTGAAAGCACTTTTATCAAAAGCCGATATTGTCATAGAGGCGTCGCGACCCAGAGCTTTAGAGCAGTTGGGCATTGTCGCCGAAGACTATGTGGCTGAAAATTCGGGAAAGGTCTGGGCGCGTTTAACCGCCTATGGCCGTGGTCAAAACCGTATTGGGTTTGGCGATGATATTGGTATCGCAGCAGGACTAGCGTCGGTCATGGACGCTGCGCATGGTGAGCCCTGTTTTGTTGGAGACGCGATCGCCGACCCTGTAAATGGTCTGCATTTGGCGCTGGCGATTTACGCGCATTATAAGGCAGGCGGCGGCGTTGTATTGGATTTTTCAATGCAAGAGGTTTTACGTTTTGCCATGGGAGATATAACGGATAATTTAGATAAAACCGCGCGGGATTGGACGAAAATTGCCGCCCTTAATGCAAAGGCCTTATATCCCATGCGACATCTAATTGGTGAAACGCATGAAGTTGGTGCCCATAACGGTAAGTGGTTATGTTAATCCGAAATGTAGAGTTGGACGGGCGTATTGCGGATGTGCGTCTGCAAAAGGGGTGCGTTTCAGAAATCGGTCTTGGCTTGTCTGGAGAGGATTCCATTGACGGAAAAGGCGGCGCGTTACTCGCGGGATTGCATGACCATCATATCCATTTAAACGCGATGGCGGCGGCTATGAATTCAATACGGTGCGGGCCGCCTGAGGTTGCGACTAAAGATGGATTTATTAAAGTTCTAAACACGGGCAGAAAAAATGATGTGCGTGGTGTGGGCTATCATCCAAGTGTTGCGGGTGAAATTGACCGCGCATGGTTGGACACATACGGCCCAAATTGCCCTGTTCGAATTCAACATCGGAGCGGGCGGCTATGGATTTTCAACAGCTTGGCCATGTCTAAATACGGTTTTAAGGAACCGAGTAATGGGCGTCTTTATGACGGCGATACCAAGCTTCGAAAACAAAGTGTCTTTCCCGAATTAAACCCGCTTCTGTCGCGACTTTTATCTTACGGCATAACAGGTGTGACAGAGGTCACGCCGAGCAATGGTGTGTCTGAATTTCAAAATTATATTGAAAACGCTGCGCCTCTACGTTTGACGGTTATGGGCAAAGCAGAATTATCTTCGCTCAATCACCCGCAAGTCGGGCCGCTAAAACTACATTATCACGATCATGATTTACCTAGCCTTGATGATCTCGCGACTGAAATTGAAGCGGCTCATAATGTAGGCCGAAATATTGCCGCGCATTGTGTGACGCGCGCCGAACTTATGCTCACGCTCGCCGCGATTGAACAAGCTTGTGTGCTCTCAGGCGATAGGATTGAGCATGCGGCCATAGCGGACGAGGGAATTATTGATTGGATGGCGCGGTTAGGGGTGATTATTGTCACTCAACCCAATTTTATATCTGAACGGATTGCGGCCTATCGTCGGCATGTTCCCGAAATAGATCACCAAAACCTCTGGCGCTTGAAGTCGTTTCAGACGGCGGGATTACGTCTTGCGGCGGGAAGCGACGCGCCGTTTGGTGACCCGAATCCTTGGGCGGCCATGTTTGCGGCCGTCAATAGACCGAAAGGATTTGAGGGCGAATCTATAAACGCGGAGGAGGCACTTGCCCTCTATACTAAACCTGCACAGGATGCAGGCGCATTGCCGCGCCGTGTAGAGATAGGCACGCGAGCGGATGTTATTTTGCTTGACCGCACTTGGAAACATGCGGCTGAAAACCTTGCGGATGTTAAGGTTCTGAAAACTTGGATTGACGGAGAGCTAGTCTTTAATCGCGTCAATGAGGCCCCAGTCTAAGGCCGTATTGGCACGAATTTTCTCCATGCTGAACGCCAGATAGCCCGTCTTTTGTCGACCTATACGACGGGGCAAGCTGACCGTGCCGCCCGCACCGGGGATAAGGCCATATTTCAATTCAGGAAGTTGAAACCAAGCGCGGGAACTGGCGGTTACACTCTGCCCGAAAGCCGCAATTTCGACCCCCGCACCAATGGCCGCGCCGTTGACATGGACGTGCAATTTATCTTGGATTTGTAAAATTTTAGATGCAGGCAGACGGAGCGACCTTATCCAATGGGCCGTTGTAGGGTCAGACACTTCGCCAAATTCTTCGACCGCGCCGCCCGTAGAAAAGGTCGGGCCGTTTCCTGTTAAATACACTTTGGAGATAGACGGGTCTAAAATTGCGATATTCAAAGCATTGCAGAGAGCATCACGCATGTCTGTGCCTATGGCATTACGTGTATCTGGTCGGTTAAAAGTGAGAGAGAGTATGTTGCCCGCGACTTCAGTCAAAAGGTCGTTCTGCGCTGTTGGGAGAGGCGCGCTTTTGAGTGTGTTCTTATTCCAATCTGTAAATTCAGGCCCGTCTTGAAGCGTGGCATAGGCCAAGCTCTCCGCTGTTAGCGCGTGAGCAGAGGACTGCATTTCACTCGCACGTAAATGCTGAACCAGTATCATGGATGCAAACGGTGCGGCCTCAATGTTGCGCACTATTTTTTTAAGTGGTTTGGTGTCGTGAATATGGACATCGACATGATCGCTTAACGGACCTGTGCCAATGCCGATGACAGGGCAGGGCAATTGGGTCAACCATTTGGAAAACTTTGAATTTAAATCCGAGAGGTCAATGGCCAGATAAGGATTTTTTGAATTCGGGCCAAAGTCTTCCATCTGCCCAGATAATCTAAGGCTTTCTAATGCGATTTGTGTCGTGATTTTTGCCAATTCTATTGCGGTCTCTCTTGACTTAACTCAGGCTTTGAGTGAGTATCCGAACAACGTTCGGAAATGTATTTATGGCTTCTTCTACCGCGAATTCCAACACGAAACAAACGACTTATGGTCGTCCGCGTTTATTGACTCATGAGGAGATATTAGAGGGTGCTGTATCCTTAGGGCTTGAAGGCCTAACGATGAAAAGGCTGGCGACGTTTTTAAACGTTGGCACAGCGACGCTTTATCAATATTTTGACAGTCGAAAGACGCTCATGCGGGCGGCGGCCGTGTATTCTTTATCTGATGTGTCTTTGCCCAAAGATACGGGGCAGGATTGGTCTGACCTGGCACGAGAATATGTGGCTGTTTTGCAAAACCTGCTCGCGGAAAATCCGTCTTTTATTCACAGTCACCAACATACGGATTACGGATTTGAAGTTCATTTTCGCTTGATCGAGCCTTTTCTAGCCGCACTTGAAACACGCGGATTTACGCCGCATGCGGGTATGGAAGTTTTTAATCTGGTCGGAATGGCGGCCTTTGCGGGGGCGATTGAAACCGTTCGACATAGAGAATTTGAATTTCAAGACGAAACCATGCCCATTGTGGCCAAACGTCAATTTGACCGACTGGATAAAGAGAGCTTTCCGCGTTTGTCTGAGGCCTTTTCGGCTTTCACGCTTACGCCTGACGAAAAAGTTAATTCAGTCTTATCGCTGGCCTTTCAGGCAATTTCAACGCGGCGAAAAGAAGACGGGTTTGCGGGATAGAAATGGCACTCCATGAAAATAACTTAGAGTCAGAAGATAAAGATATTCCTGCGGTGAAAGGTATTCCGTTTATTGGAAATACTGTCGAAATGGCCAAAGACCCTGCTGCATTTTTCGTCAGGGCTTACCGCGATTACGGGCCTGTTTATCAGGTCAACGTTTTTGGACGTAAACAATATGTTATCGCAGGCGTTGAGGCGGCAAAGCTTATGTCGACCAAGAAAGGCCGCGAGGGTCTGCGGTCCAAAGAGTTCTGGGATGATTTTGTTGAACATTACGGCGCGTCGAAAACCCTCACTCAAATTGACGGGGAAGATCATCGTCGTATGCGCGGTATTATGCGCAAAGGATTTTCACGCGAAGCGGCAGCGGGTCAATATCACGAACTGACACATATCGCGGATAAGTCGATTGTAAGGGATTGGAAACAGGGCGAAACGATCCCTGTTATTGAAGCCTATCAATATATGATTGTGCAGATGATTGGCGAGATGATGAGTGGCGAAGCGCCCTTGGAGTATGTCAAAGATATCCGTACAAATATTCTGTTTTTGCTGAATGTTCTGGTCGCGCGTGTGCGTCCAAAATTTTATCTGAAATCTCCGAAATTTAAAAAAGCCAGCAAGCGCGTTGAAGAACTGGGCGATAAAATGGTCGCGCAATTTAAAGCCTATGCAGAGACAGGCGATTTGCCCGATAATCTACTGGGGGACGTCTATCAAGCCCATATTGATGATCCGGAATTTGTCCAAGCCCGCGACCTGAGCGTCCTATTGACAGGGCCTTATGTTGCAGGATTGGACACTGTGGCAAACACTGTGGCGGCCGCGACATACGGGATTTTGAAAACGCCGGGTGTGTTGGAAAAAGTACAAGCGGAAGCCGACGCGCTTTATGCGAAAGACACGATCACAGAGGCCGATATTCGCGGTTTGGATTATATCCAAGGGTGTCTAAAAGAAGCCATGCGTATTTGGCCAATTGCGGTGGCGCAAATGCGGACGACCAATCACGACCTAGAGTTTGAAGGTCATATAATTCCTAAAGATGAGCTGATTTTCATCGGGACATCGGTCCCGCATTTCATGGAAGAATATTTCCCCGATCCGTTTAAATTTGATCCTGAACGCTTTAATGATGAGCGCCGCGAACATATGAAACCTGGCGTCTATGCGCCGTTTGGTCGGGGCCCACATTCCTGTTTGGGGCAAAACCTCGCGGAAGTTTTAATGGGCGTGATTATGGCACGTGTGTTTTACCGCTTGGACCTGTCGCTCGACCCTGTTGATTACACGCTCAAAACAAAGTCAGCCCCGACGCCCGGCCCTGCCATGAGCTTTTCGATTAAAGTGGTCGGGGAACGTCATCCCGCCAAAACTCACACACCTGAATTACTCGAATCCTAGGAGGATATTATGAACGCGCCTGCCAGTATTAAGTCTAAAGGCTCAGACCATATTCAGACAGGAGAAGAGCTTGAACGTTGTCCGTTCCCGATTCCATTTGGCTGGTATAATGTCCATTTTTCGCATGAGTTGAAAGTCGGCGACATAAAGGTCGAACGTGTTTTTGGACAAGATTGGGTCTTGTTTCGAGGCGAAGATGGCAAGGTTGGCATGACGGACCCGTTCTGCCCGCATCTTGGTGCGCATTTGGGTAAAGGCGGCAAAGTTGTCGGCAATAATATTCAGTGTCCGTTCCACAACTGGGAATTTGACAGCGAAGGTTGGTGCAAAAAAATCCCTTACGGAAAAGTTATGCCCGGAGTGGCCCGCAAGAAAGCGATTTTAAAAGCTTTGCCTGTCGTTGAAAAATACGGCGCAGTTTGGGCATGGTATCATCCGCATGACGTGGAACCCATGTGGGAGATTCCGACGATTCCAGAAATGGAAGATCCAGATAATCATGTCGAAGTAAAATATCATTTCTGGGATATCGGAACCTGTATTCAGGAAATGGGCGAAAATTCTGTCGATACGCCGCATTTAAAATTCTTGCACGGTTCACCCATTATTCCGTCTGTAACCGCGAAGGCCGAGGGCCATATTTGGCATTATGATATCATGGACGGCTATATTGTCGGCGAGAGTCACGGGCCGGGTATTCCGCTTGTGCGCCACAATAAAGAGGGTATTTCCATGTTGATGTTTGCGACGCCAACGCCAACGGATGCGGATATGTCACGCGTGCGTATGATGTTTACGTGGAAGAAATATCCCGAAGGATCTAAAGAGGCGGCAACCGCGCATCATCTCTATCTACACTCTATTGGCGAAGCTGAGGGCGAAGAGTCTAAAGGGTTCGAATCTGTTGATTTGATTGTTTGGGATAATAAAAAATATCGTCCAAAGCCGCTTTTGTGCGACGGCGACGGGCCGATTATGGCGTGGCGTAAATATTTCCGTCAGTTCTATGTTGATCTTGATGAAACTGATCCTGCGGTGGCCATGTAATGGCAAATTCACAAGGTAGACTTGCGGGTAAAGTCGCGATTATTACAGGTGCCGCGCGCGGTATGGGCGAAGCAACAGCGCGCCTATTCATAAGCGAAGGCGCCAAAGTCGTCTTAGGCGATGTCATGGAAGCGGAGGGCCAATCGGTTGCCAAAGACCTCGGCACTTCAGCACGGTTTCAAAAACTTGATGTCTCGAACGACGAGAGTTGGGCCGCATGTATCAAAAATACAATAGAGGCGTTCGGGACAATTGATGTCCTCGTGAATAATGCCGGTCTTGTGCACTTCACCCCGATTGAACATTTCAACCCTGCCGACGCAGACAGGATTTTGGGCGTGAATACGGTTGGGCCAATGCTCGGCGCAAAGCATGTCTCGCCGATTATGAAGGCGGCAGGCAAAGGGTCTATTATCAATATTAGTTCTGTCGACGGACTGCGCGGATGTAATGGTTTGACTCTGTATACAGCCAGTAAATGGGCTTTGCGCGGGCTGACGAAATCCTTGGCCTATGAATTAGGTGTCAGCGGTATTCGTGTGAACTCCGTTCACCCTGGCGGGGTCGATACGCCTATGGGGAATGCGCGCGGCTTACCTCCAGAGCAATTAAACGCCGCCTTTGCCCGCGTACCTTTGCAACGTATTGGGCAGCCAAATGAAATCGCGAATGCGTCGCTCTTCCTTGCAAGTGACGAAGCAAGCTATGTGACGGGCGCGGAACTTGCGGTTGATGGCGGATGGAGTGCTGGATATTTCCAACCTGCATTGCCTGGGTCGCCAGAAGGTTTAACGCCTTAAGCATGTTTAAAAGGGCGATCAAAATTACTGGAATAATTTTCCTGATTTTGACCGCAGCCTTTTTTTTCTTAAAACATAAAATAGATCACGAAGTTGCAAAGGTAACACCGCTTGCCATGTCTACAGAGGGTGTTGACCTGACTGTAACTCTGGATCCTGAATTTGTTCCTCAAACGCTGCCGCCAACAGGAGAGCCGCAAAACCCGCAACTGACTATCACAGATCAAAGCGTGATGCATTCAGGTGGGTGGGAGTCGGATACGCATCCCGCGCCGACGCCGTTTACAAAAAACGCGAAAGTTTTGTCCCGACGAGCTGGGGGAAGTTTAGCGCGACAATGCGCGACGTTCACCTTTACAAAAGACGGGCATCCGTTAATTTTATGTGGGGGTTTAACGAGTTTTAGGTTGCAACTTTTGCATAAAGAGACGCTTGAATTACTCAGCCAGTTTGATCTCCCCATGCGCCCCTCAACATTTGAATCCCTTGTGAAAAGAGATGTTGGGATTATTTTTTCAGACACATCAGGCGGCGCATATTTTTATTTGGATAATCAGGACCGCGCTGTCCTTGCCGATAGCGCGCAACGCATACGCCGTATTGGCCCTGTCCAGAAAGACGGAAAATGGGAATTTAAGGAGTTCGACAATTGGGATATGACGCCTTACGTGCCTAATGATTGCTACCATTATAATAACCTGAAACCAACGGGCGAATGCGACGCGATTACAACGGTTATGCCAGACCCAGAAGGGCTTATTTGGTGGGTCACGCGAAACGGGCGAATGGGTACGCTTAATCCCGAAAACGGGACTGTAATCGCAACACGTCTGAACAATGAAGAAATCCAAAACTCCTTTGCGATTGACGAGGCGGGCGCGTTCATTGTGTCCGACCACGCTATATACCGATTCAAACTCGAAAATGGTCTTCCCGTTGAAAACTGGCGCTTACCTTATGACCGCGGTACGGGCCGAAAGGTCGGGTCGATCAATCAAGGGAGTGGCACGTCGCCGTCTATCTTTGGCGGCGGGAAATATGTAACGTTCACTGATAATGCCGATGACCGTATTGCGATTATTGTCGCTTATACAGGTGATGTTCCAGAGGGTCGCACACGTCAAATATGCCGCGTGCCCGTTTTTAAATCAGGCGCGAGCGCGACGGATAATTCGATGATCGCCTATGACCGTTCTATTTTGTTAAAAAACAATCACGGCTATACAAATGCGCAAATCCAGAAAGATTATACATCTGTGACAGGCGGTGTTGTACGTGTGGACGTGCGCGAAGATGAAAGCGGGTGTGACATTATTTGGGATTCTGATTTGAAGGTTCCAAGCGTGGTGCCAAAGCTTTCCCTTGGGTCGGGTATTGCTTATTTTTATAGCTTTAATGTGCTGCCTAATGGGGATCGACTTTGGTCTTTAGTAGGACTTGATTTTGAAACAGGTAAAGAAATCCTTCGTATCCCAACGGGTACGGGAATCGCATTCAATAATAACTGGGGGAGCATCGCGATTGCCCCAAATTCTGATGTGTATGTCGGAACGCGAGAAGGCCTGTTACGGGTGAGATAGCTGTGGTTTTTGATGAAATACCTCAGATATGTATTCACTTAGGATATGTTTTCCAATATAGGGTGTCTGGTAATCTAGTTGAAAGTTCAATGAGTTGGGAACTCCGATGATTAAGCCAAAGACTGTAAGCGACGGAATTGAATATGTAGAACCGCGTCTTCGTTTTAGTGCATCGGACTTTGCAGATACGACTTTTCAAGCCTATGCGGATAAAATTGCGTCTGATTACACGTTTATTATCAAAAAACGTGTCATGCCGAATATGCCTGAACTTGGGATATTAAAGCTTAGGGAATTACGGATATTAGCCTCTGTATATTTTTATGCTGACCCTTTATCGCCTCACGAAATTTCGGAAATTTTGCGATACGATCCTGCGACTGTCACCCGCGCAATTAACCTCTTGGAAAAAGCGGGGATGATAGAAAAGGTAAAACGCGAATATGATCTTCGGGCTTTTGATGTGAAAGTGACTAAGTCTGGCAGCGTATTGGCGAAGCGATATGTTGGAGAGATACAAAAGGTTTTCGGTGAAGTTGAGTCCCAATTAACGATTGGTCTGGACGAAAATGAAAAAACACTTTTGCTGAATGCGATGCTGAAAGTCAGCCGCCGCGCGGAAGCTATGAAGAAGATAGTTGAGCGCTAACACGCTCAACCTCTTTCAATTACTGTAGCTTATTCAGCTGCTTCGGGCCACGGGTCCCGTTTCGTCCCCTTAGAGATATACGTGCCGTTGACGGCGTTCTGGTATGTCTCTGCATCTTTGCGCGGGTTATAAAACTGCTTGTACCAAGTCCGAACCTTACCAAAAGGCCCGTCGCCCGGAACCTGCATGATCTGTAGGCATGGTTCTTTGTTTGCCCAAACATCAAAGTCTTGTAACAACGCTATGCGCGATCCATCTTGGAAAGCCGTTATCATAGCTTGGTCTTCCGCGCTTGGCGGATGGTTCGGGGGTTCGACCATAAGGGCATGCCAGGCACGGACTTGACCGTCTTCAATAGGTGTATGGGCGACCAACATAAGCGAATTGTAATAGCCGTTCATACGGCTCATCAATAGGCCTGGGCCCGTATACCATGTGTCATTTGTCATGACGTCATCTGACAAAGTCCTGTGACCTGCGGCCAGTTTTTGCGAGACAACAATGCCGTCAAAGGCGCTCTCAAAATATACCATATCCGTGGACCCGTGAATGGGGCCAAGATGGGCTTTGTCGGCGATATTATCGATGATTTCTTGGCTGTGACAGCCAAGTTCACCGAGGTGATCAATCTTCCAGTTTACCCATTTTTCGTCCTCCCATTCAGGCAGGGCATGGGGTTGATAATCGGGTTCGTTTTCTTCCTCGTCAAACCACATTAAAACCAGACCACCCCATTCTACAGATGGGTAAGCCCGAATTTTAGCTGCCTTTGGGATCGGTGCGGGCGAGTAGGGGATTTCGTTACAAACGCCGTCAGGCCCAAATTTCCACCCATGATAGGGGCACCGAATATCATCGCCGTCGACCTGTTTCCCGTCCATCACAACATATGAGGTTTCGTTCTTGGCCAGATGGGTTTTCATATGAGGGCAATAGGCATCCATGACGACAACACGTCCACTCTCGCCGCGATACATAATGAGGTCTTTTCCAAAATAACGAAGAGGAATTGGTTTCTTGGTGGCCTTGTCGCCTTCTGCGACGACAAACCAGCCCCTTGGGAAGGTAAATTCGCCAATACCGTATTCTGCTGTGGTCGCCATAATGATCTCCGTTATTGGGTCTTATGCGGCAGAGGCCGCCTGAATGTTTAAGTCTGGATCGTGTCCGTGTGTCCCATTTGGGTCAATGCAAGACGTCCCGCCGGGCGTGTACATCATCGTCACGCATTGATTACAGGCCGTGCATCCAGATTGCGTTTGCGTGCCATCTTTTATTTTATTGATAAACTGCGGATCAAATATCAGCGCGCGTCCCATCGCTACCGCGTCTAGGCCCACATTCAGCGCGTCTTCAATATTGTCTAAGGACTGAGACCCACCGAGGTAACAGAGCGGCATGTCGACTGCGGCCCGAATTTTCTTTGCGTGTTCCATTAAATAGTTTTCTTTGAACACGACGTTTGCGGGTTCAGTCATTTTTTGCATTGCCATGCCGAGGCGAATAATCGGATTTTTTGGTGGCGTTCTCACTTGTTTTGGAAGGCTAGAACCAAACATAGCGGTAATTGATTCGACATTCATCCCATTTGACAAAACTGCCATATGGACGCCTGCGGACTCTAACGTCTTTGCGATCTCAATGCCGTCGTCAATTGTATTGCCGCCCTCGCGACCGTCGGTTTGGCTGTATTTCACAATCACGGCGAGGTCTTTACCAACAGCGTCTAAAACTTTGGATATGACTTCCGTTGGGTAGGTCATACGTTTTTGCAAAGTGCCGCCGTAATCATCGCGACGTTTATTATAAAACGGGGAGACAAATTGAGAGAGCAAATAGCCATGTCCCATATGGATTTCCACGGCGTCAAATCCAGATTCTTTTGCGTGTTGAGCCGCGTCGACAAATTCTTGCGCGATCAGGTCCATATCGTCACGGTTCATTTTCTTCTTGAAGTACCGATTTGTCATCACGCCAACTTTGTTAAATCCGCCAGAAGAGGAGAACGGTTTACGCAAAGACAGCTCTTCGCTGGGCAAAAATGTAAAGCATCCTGCATGCGTGATTTGTGCACAGGCCGCAGCTCCGTGTTTATGTACGCCGTCAGTTAGGGCTTTGAAATCTACAAGCGTGTCTGGGCCGAGGCGCGCTTGATCGACAAAGGTGCGGCCATCGCGGCTCGTGGCGCAATAGGCGACCGTGGTGAGCGCCGCGCCGCCTTTGGCGATATTTTCGTGAAAGTTTGCAAGGCCTTTCGAGATAAGACCGCCTTTGCACATGCCCTCATTCGTTGCCGCTTTGACAATGCGGTTTTTAAGCGTCAATGGCCCAATCGTGAGCGATGAAAATACAGAAGAGGCAGACTTTTTCATAACTCTTATATAGACGGATTGCAAAATTAATCACGTTCAAAATGCGAAATATACACGTATATTGTATGAAAATTGCTATTTTGCGTAGTATTTTTACGTTTTCCCTACGCAGTCTGGTGTGGACGCTAAGATTTTTGATGTGTGGGTTTTTAAAATGTGTACTGTTGCAAAAGAGGGTGACACCATGTCGTCACCATACATAATGCAGTTTCAAATAAAGAAATACAATGACAGAAGACACAACCCCTAATTCCCGCCCTTATGCGTGGTTCGTCCTGTTCATGATGGTCTTGCTCTATCTTGTAAATTATGCAGATCGTTATGTGGCGGTTGGGCTGCTTGAGGAAATACAATCGACCTATCAGGTCTCAAACAGTTATATGGGGTTTTTGGTCGGGCCTGCCTTTGCGATTGTCTACACACTGCTCGCTATACCGATTGCACGTTTGGCAGACCGCCATAACCGCGTTCGAATTATCGCCGCAGGCGCGATTATCTGGAGTGCATTTACGGTCTTATCTGGACTGGCTGAAACTCCGTTGACATTCGCGCTCTCAAGGCTTGGCGTCGGCGTCGGCGAAGCGGCGTTCCTTGCACCTGCGTTTTCAATTTTGTCCGATTACTTTGCGCCGCAAAAGCGTGCGCTCGCTTTCGCAGTTTTAAACTTTGGGGTTTATTTCGGACAGATTTTTGGTCTTGTTGGCGGCGCGGCAATTGCGGAAGCCTCTACATGGCAGAACGCTTTTTTGGTTTTAGGTATCCCCGGTATTATTCTCGCCATTGCCACATTGGCCTTAGTCAGAGAGCCCGTTCGGGGGCGGTTAGACCCTGTTTTGCCAACGGATTCGTCAAATCAAATTTCGTTTAAAGACGCCTTCAAAGCACTTTGGTCAAAGCGCAGTTTCCGTTTCATGACATTAGGAACGGCATTTGGTGCGTTTGCCAGTTACGGGTTTGGGTTTTGGGCTCCAACATTATTTGCGCGTGCTTTTGACCTTACCCCCAAAGTCGCAGCGGCACGATACGGCGGGCCGTCCTTTATTGCGGGCATTACGGGTGCGCTGGCGCTGGGGTTTCTATGTGACAAGCTTGCGAGCCGTGACGCGCGGTGGCCGTTTCGTCTCTGCGCCATTGGACTGTCTGGGTTTTGTACGACCATGCTGATTTTGTGTTTCACCAAAAGTGTAAATTTTGCCACGCTTCTGACCTTCCCCGCAGGCCTCATGGCGGGCGGTTGGGTCATTGCGATGCAGGCCGCTTTGCAGGATTTATTGCCCGCTAAGATACGCGCGACAGGCACATCAATATGGGCCTTTGCATTGACGTTTTCAGGCATGGCTTTGGGGGTTCAATTTGTCGGTGTCGCGACTGACGGTATCGCAACTCTTCTGGGTGACAATTCAGGTCATATGGATATTCGCTACGCGATGACGATTACGCTGCTTGTCTGCATTCCTGCAATTATCTTCATCATACTGGCGGGTAAGTCGTTTGAACAAGACCGAATAGCCCTTGCAAAAGAAATCGGCTAAAACTCGGCTGTCCTCTAAAAACTATAACTTCCGCCATTCGCGACCAAAACTGACCCCGTGACGAATGAGGCGTCATCTGACAAAAGATAAGCCACAGCAGAGGCGACTTCTGACGGGTCTGCCATACGGCCAAGCGGTACAGATTGCTCCATGCTTGTTATCCATTCCTGCGGGAGGCCTGTCATAATCGGTGTATTCGTCGGGCCTGGCGCAACGGCATTGACGCGGATACCGCGCGGCGCAAGTTCTCTGGCAAGTTGCCGTGATAACCCGATCAGCGCAGATTTAGACGTCACGTAATGCGGAGACCCTTCGCCTGATTGCGCAGAGGTCGAGGATATATTGACAATGGATCCCGCATTACCGTCCTTTGCCATTATCTTGACCGCTTCGCGGCAGACATAGAAGGCTCCGTTCAGATTGACGGCCATAACGCTGGCCCAGCCTTCATCGCCCATATGAATCAAGTGATCGACATGCGTGTCAGATGTTCCTGAATTAGCGAGTTCCTCGTTTCGTTTATTCATACTAGCATAGAATTTATCGGAACCATCGCCTGCCGCTTGTCCAATACCTGCATTGTTCACGGCAAAGTCCAGCCGTCCAAATTCCGAGCGGGCTTTGGAAATCGCACTTTGCACAGAGGCGCTCTCTGCGACATTGGTTTTGATTGCTAAATGTTGATTGGGCGTTTCAAGGCTATCAATCACGCTTTGGGCGTGTTCGAGATTGAGGTCGAGGGCTGCGACACGCGCCCCGTCTTTGGCAAGGCGTCTGACAATTGCTGCGCCTATACCTTGGCCCGCGCCTGTGACGATGGCTGTTTTACCTTCAAGTTTCATGGCTTGCCTCTTTGATTTTAGTCTTAAAGCTATTGTGGAACGTAAAGTTCATTGGTTTTGCCGCCGTCTACGGGAATACTCGCGCCTGTGACATAGGACGCCTTATTAGAGGCGAGGAACAAGACGACATTCGCCACTTCTTCGGGGTCGCCAATACGGCCCATAGGATTGGCATTGGCAATCGCCGCGCCCGCATCAGGGTCGGAATTAAACCACGCCTTTGTGCCGGGGGTCATGATCGGGCCAGGTACAACGGCGTTCACACGAACGCCAGACCGTGCGCCTTCCATGGCGGCAGAGCGTGTAAAGTGCAAAAGCGCAGCCTTTGACGCGGAATAGCCTGACATACCTTGCATGGCACGCTCCCCATTGATCGAAGAAATATTGATAATAGACCCACCTTTATCTGACATATGCGCCATGGCGGCTTTTGTCCCCATGTAAGGTGCGTCCATATTCACCCGGAAATTTTGACGAAAGGCGTCGAGGTCTGTGTCAGAAATCATGCCAAACCCAACATGCGGGGCATTATTGACTAGAATATCAAGACCTGATGTCTTAGCCGTTTCGGTAATGAGGTCTGCATAGGCGTCCGCGTTAGAGACATCAATTTCGCACGCTGTGACCTTCGCGCCGTCAATTGCGAGCGTTGCGCGGGCGGTCTCTAATTTTTCAGGATTTCGGGCGCAGATAACGACATCCGCCCCGTGTGTGACAAACGCCTTTGCGATCGCAAGGCCTATTCCGTCGCTCCCACCGCTAATAAGGGCAGTTTTACCCATAAAGTCCATTTTTATTCCCCATGTTTTATTTTTGGGTATATCATTTTGCGTAAAAAACAAACCAGAAAAATACGCATTAGGCCTCCTTATGGGTGTTGAAAATAGTAAATGCGTATTATATGTTCCAGAAAATTGACGAAAGACCCTAAAGTTTATGCGTAAGTCTGACCCCGTAAAAGAGAGCTTAATGGCGCCTGAAGCACCGTTTGAAGTGGTGACAGACGGCGCGTTTCGTGTCTTTCGGAATGCGCCCGAAACGATGCGAGATTTCTTTAACGCGGCGCGCGAATTTGGGCCGTTGGAATTTATAGTTTCGGGCGATCGCCGCTTAACTTACGACGCGTTTTTTGAGGCCGCAGATGACCTTGCATCTGAACTCGTTACAAAGTGGGGGGTCAAAGCGGGGCAATCCGTTGCGATCTGTATGAAAAACTCGCCTGAGTGGATGATGGCATTTGTTGCGATATTGAATGCGGGCGCAGTCGCGGTTTTAATTAACAGCCGTGGTACGGGCAATACCATGTTAAGGGCCCTAAAAGACTCGGATTCAGTCTTGGTTTTTGTGGACAAAGTTAGACATAATCGTTTGCTCGCAAGCGAGAGCGATATTCCTGTAATTCAATCTAATGCGTTTCCAAAGCACAGTGATACGGTAGATTTACCCAAGCGTAAATCCCAAGACGTAGCCGCAATGTTTTTTACATCTGGGACAACGGGTGTTTCAAAAGCGGCTGTAATATCTCACCGCGCGTTAATTACGGGTATGTTGAATACAAAACTTGCAATGGCAGCTGTGTTTACAAAAATGGCTATGGCTTACAACATATCCTTAGAGGCCCTCAAAGCGCAAATGCCTCAAACCTGTTCGCTATTGGTCTTTCCACTTTTTCACACGAGCGGATGTAGCGCCGTGTTCTTAACCGCAATGAGTACGGGGGGTAAGCTTGTCGTAATGGATAGATGGGACGCGGAAGATGCGTTGCGTTTAATCGAAACCGAACGCGTGACAACCTTTGGCGGTGTTCCCAGCCTGCATTGGGATGTCCTTCGCTCGAAGGCGCTAAATTCTTATGACACCTCCTCGCTTATGTCGATTTCTTGCGGCGGGCAGGCATTGCCCTTGAATTTATTAAATGAAATTCGCGTCAAATTTCCAAAAGTCTTCATCGGGGGTGGGTACGGCATGACGGAATGTTGCGGCGCTATTTCCCAAGCGAATGGTGAGGCCTTTTTAGCCAACCCAGAATCTTCAGGACAAGTTCTGCCCATGGTGGATGTGACAGTACGCGACGCAAACGGCGCGCCTGTACCCGAAGGCCGCCTCGGAGAGATTTGGATAAAAGGCGCAACCCTGATGGAGGGGTATTATAAAAAACCTGAAGAGACCGCCGCGTCTATGTCAGGTGCGTGGTTCAAGACGGGCGATATTGGACGCATTGATTTGAACGGCTATGTTTATATCGTGGACCGTAAAACGGACATGATCATTTCCGGCGGGGAAAACATATATTGCGCGGAGATCGAGCAGGTCTTTTCCAAATGCGACGGCGTCCGCCAAGTCGTCGCCTTCGGCGTCCCTGACGAGCGCTTGGGTGAACGCCTCGTCTTGGCTGTTAGTTATGATGAAATTCCAACGTCTTTACATTCATTAGAGACTTTTGCGGTTCAATCTCTTGGCGATTACAAACAACCGACAGATTACTTTATTCAAAGTGAGCCTTTCGAATTAAATGCGATGGGGAAGGCTGTGAAACAAGATATTCGCAAGGCTTATCTCAATAAACTCGCCGCTGATGCGCTCACAAATGTTGTCAAAATATGACCTATCCTAAAGACATAAAAGTCATTGATACAATGCTCGGCATTCCAACCCATGCCGACCGTTCAGGATGGTATGAAAGTTTTCGGCCTTTATTAAATGATCAACAAAGTCGCGATATGTTCAAAATGCCCGCGCAATACATGTTCAAAGACATCCCCGAAGCGGCGTCAGATGTGTCTGATTTTGTCAAATGGACTGTGGACCAAATGGACGCTCATAATATTGAACGCGCCATGGTGGGTTTTAATGAAGACGCGACCTCAATTAAAGCCAAAGAAGACTATCCAGATCGTTTCTTTTTTGATGTGCCGTGCAATCCAAATGAAGGCATGAATGAGGTTCGACGTGTGAAACGTTTACACGCAGAACATGGCATTAAATCTGTCTCTGTTTTTCCTGCTGGCACATGTCCGCAAGTCGCGATCAATGATGCGCGCATGTACCCGCTTTATGCCTGTTGTGTTGAGCTGGGTATTCCGATTGTTTTGAATGTCGGTGTTCCGGGGCCGCGTATCCCTATGCACACCCAAAAGGTTGAGCATTTAGATGAGGTCTGTTGGTTCTTCCCAGAGCTGAAAATTGTGATGCGTCACGGCGCAGAACCATGGGAAGATTTGGCGATTAAGTTGATGATAAAATATCCAAACCTTTATTATTCAACCTCGGCCTTTGCACCCAAGCACTATCCGAAATCTATTATAAATTACGCCAATTCGCGTGGCTCAGATAAAATAATATATGCGGGATATTTCCCGATGGGTCTGAGCCTGGACCGTATTTTTTCCGATATGGAAAACGTCCCTTTGAAACCTGCCGTTTGGCCCAAATTTTTGCGCCAAAATGCGATTAAAGTCTTTAACCTAGAGGACACATAATGTCAGATAATCCTGTTGCAGTGTGGCAACAACTCTCAGGCTTGCGCGGGCAAGATTTAATTGATTGGCGCGTTTCCGATGTTCGCAATAATGCCTCAAATGCAGAGCGCAATTTAGATGCACTGCCTATTCCTTTTGGTTGGTTTATGGTGGCTTACACGGATGAACTCGCGGTGGGGGACGTTAAACCTCTGTTCTATTTCGGCCGCGACCTCGCACTTTGGCGCGGCGAAGACGGTCAGCCTCGCATTATTGACGCGTTTTGTCGTCATCTTGGCGCCCATATGGGATATGGGGGCCGTGTATCAGGCAATGCGTTGGAATGTCCTTTTCATGCGTGGGAGTATAATGAAACGGGCGCTGTGACCCATGTGCCATACGCAGAGAAAATACCGCCAAGCGCCGCAAGGCCGTGCAAACAGCAATGGCCTGTTAAAGAGGTCAATAAACAGATTTTGGTTTGGTATCATCCGTCGGGAGAAGAGCCGAAGTGGGAACCAGATAGCTTTGACCGCGTGCATGACGCGAACTGGACGGACTATGATAAATATGAGTGGATCGTCCACGGCCCCGTTCAAAACATGGCAGAAAACGGCGTTGATGCGGCGCACTTTAAATATATTCACGGGACGCAGAACTTTCCTGACTATGATTTCGAATTTGATGGTCATGTTAGAAAAGCCAGTGTAGATGCCAAAATGATGACGCCGAAGGGCGAAGTTGACGGGACAATTGCCTATGCCACTGTCGGGCCAGGGCAAAGCTGGACTAAATTTTCAGGCATTTCAGAGACATTGATGATTGCAGGCATTACACCGATCGACCAAGGGAAAACCCATATTCGATTTGCGTTTACACAACCTAAGTCAGAGGCTGAGGGGCCTATGGCCAATTTGGCAAAAGCTATGCGTCGCGAAATCTGCAAGCAACTTGACCAAGACAAAGTCGTCTGGGATCGCCAGCAATATAAAGAGAAGCCCAGCATTTGCGACGGCGACGGACCCATCTTGCCGTTCCGTAAATTCTTTGCGCAATTCTACGCCGAATGGGGTGAGGGCGGAAAGAATATCACGAAGCTGAAAATAGATAAGAAGGCGGGATAGTGTCCGAAATCGAGGTTCAAAAAGGCGGGCGCATTACACATATTGTGATTAATCGCCCGTCCCAAATGAATGCTCTGACGCCGGCTATGCATGCGCGTTTGCAGACAGTATTTGACGAATTTTCTGTAGATGAGAGCCAGTATATTGCCGTTATTACGGGGGCTGGAGACCGCGCATTTTGTGCAGGCAGTGATTTAAAATCAGGTCTTGGCGTTGATTATCCCTCGGCAGGTTATGCAGGACTGATTAACCGATTTGATTTGTGCAAGCCTGTGATTGCGGCGGTTAACGGCTTTGCCTTAGGCGGCGGGTTTGAGCTGGCTTTGGCCTGCGACCTTATTATTGCAGCGGACACGGCACGCTTTGGCTTGCCAGAGCCCAAAGTCGGCGCCGTCGCGCTTGCGGGTGGATTGCACAGATTACCACGTCAAATTGGTCTTAAAAACGCCATGGGGCTTATCTTAAGTTCGAAAACTGTTCCTGCATCAGAAGGCTTGCGGATGGGATTTGTCAATGAAGTTGTCGCGCCAGATCAGCTTATGGTTACCGTGCAAAACTGGTGCGATGATATATTGGCAGGCGCGCCGCTTTCGGTGCAAGCCTCTAAAGCGACAGTGATGCGCGGTTTGGAAGAAAAGAATTTAGAGGCGGCTTTGAGCGCTCAAGAAAATTACGCAGAATTTACGCGTTGGAAAACAAGTGAAGACGCATTTGAAGGCATAAATGCATTCACACAAAAACGTTCGCCGCAATGGACAGGGCGATAAGGGGAAAATCATGAAGCATTATACAGGCATATTTGCGCTCGCATTAACATTAGGGGCGTGTTCTCAAGCAGAGGACGCGACGGAGGCTGCGGCCAATAAGGCCACGGAAATTACGAAAATGGCCTCGTCTAAAATGGATACGGGTAAAATTGACCGTAACCCGACGAAGAATGCCTATTTCGGGGACACGCATGTTCATACACGAAATTCATTTGATGCATTCATTGTCGGCACGCGCAGCAGTGCCGATGACGCCTATCGTTTCGCGCAAGGCGAAACAATCGATAACGGGCAGGGAGATCCTATAAAATTATCAGGGCCGCCGCTTGATTTTTACGTGGTGACAGATCATGGCGAATATATGGGCGTCATCGCGTCTATGCGCGATAAAGGCTCTAAGATTTCTAAGACGAAAACCGCCAAATCGATTTTTGGTCTGGGGGGTGGGTCTATGGATAAACGTCGCGAGTCGTTCATCAAAATCGGGACGACCATCGTCACAGGCGAGCCTATTGAAGATATTTATGATCGCGACTTTATTGATAATGCGTGGGCGCAAAACGTGTCTGCGGCAGAGCAACATTATAAGCCCGGCACGTTTACGACATTCGCGGGATATGAGTTTACAGCGATGGAAATAATTGGCGGTATTGAAGACAATCTGGGCGCGTTAAATCTGCACAGAAATGTCATTTTTGAAAACGAGTCTCCAGAGCGTTTGTTTACGACACTCGACAGTCCCAACCCTGAAAAGCTTTGGGACTGGATGAATCGTGAGCGCGCGGCGGGACGAGATGTTCTGGCTATCCCTCATAACTCGAATGGATCAAACGGTCAGATGTTTGATACGGCCATGACGGATGGGTCTGCGTTCACGGACGCTTATGCTAAGAACCGTATTTTAAACGAACCTATCGTTGAGATTACGCAGATTAAAGGCACTTCGGAAACGCATCCTATGTTATCAACATCAGACGAGTTCTCTGATTTTGAGCTTTACGATATTTTGATCGGCATGCCCGTAAAAGCTAAAGTCAGCGAAGGCAGTTTTGTACGGTCTGCATTGGCGCGCGGGCTTGATTTTGAAGAAAAACTCGGCACGAACCCTTATGCCTTTGGCGTGATCGGGGCGTCTGATACCCATGTCAGCGGCCCGTCTTTGTCAGAGGAAGATCACTTTGGGAAGTTTTCAAGAGACCTAGAACCCGATGTCAGGGGATCGGTTCCGCCAAAGGGCGCAAAGACATGGCCTTCTGATTTCAAAATAGAGGTCGATATTATCGCCGCCTCTCAATACGGCGCATCTGGACTTGCAGGCGTTTGGGCGGAAGCCAATACGCGCGAAGATATTTTTAAATCCATGCGCAGCAAAGAAACCTTTGCCACTTCTGGGCCGCGCATTCGTGTCCGTATGTTTGCGGGCGATTACGACGACAGCATTCTCAGCGCGTCTGATATGGTTGAGCAAGCCTATGCAAACGGCTCGCCTATGGGGACAGACCGCATTGGCGCAAAGACATCTCCTGACTTTTTGGCGTGGGCTATGAAAGATCCTCAGGGCCAATCTTTGCAGCGTCTGCAAATGGTAAAAGTCTGGAACGAAGCGGGCACGCGAAAAGAGGCGATATACGACATTGCCTGTGCGGGCGGTATTGCGCCAAATACTGACACAAAAAGATGTCCCGATAATGGGGGGAAGGTTGAGCTGAAGACCTGTGAAACAGAGGCTCAGACGGGCGCAACGGAACTCAAGGCGCTCTGGCAAGATCCTGATTATAACGCGCAACAGTCTTCAAGTTATTATATCCGCGTTCTGGAAAACCCGAAATGTCGTTGGAGCACGTGGGACGCAGTTCGCAATGGTACGCCGCCAAACCCAAATATGCATGCGACCCTGCAAGACCGTGCATGGGGATCACCGATTTGGGTGAAACCCTAATGGATGCGGGGCGCTTTTACTGTTTAAAACCGATATAAGTTTGGCGCCTCGGCAATCTGCAAATCTTGTGACTGTTTGCGCCGCGTCTTAATCGCGTGTAGACAGATCGCCCCATCCTGATTGTTCAATTTAATACGAATTAAAGTCTTGTTATGAGTGAAATGAATTTTGAATTTTCTGACCTTGATAAGTCAATCATAGACATTTTGAAAAAAGACGGACGGGCGTCTAATCAAAGTATCGCGGATGTTTTGGATGTGACCACGTCAATGGTGGCCACGCGTATTCGACGTATGGAAAATGCAGATGCGATGAAGATCGTGGCCGTTTCTGATTTCTCTGCATTTGATTATAATGTTCTTTTGCCGATTGGTGTAGATGTTAAGGGCCGTCGCGCGAATGATGTGGCTGAAGACCTCGCAAAGCTTGATGAAGTCGCCGTCGTGCAACTTGTTTCGGGTAAACATGACATTGAAATTCTTGTGACCTTGCCGAGCTTGGAAAATATGTCAGAATTTTTGCTAGAACGACTTTCAAAAATCAAAGGTATCCGAAACTTAGATCCCAGTTTTGCCGTTGAAATCATTAAATATGATTTCGATGTTGCGCCAATTTAGGAATGGTTATGCGCACTTATAAAATTGATGATTTGGATCAAAAAATTATTACGCTGCTGTCCGAAGACGCCCGTGTGTCTAATCGAAAAATCGCGGCCGAGTTAGGTTTCACAGAAGGCACTATTCGGTCTCGGGTGAAACGCCTCGAAGACGAAAACTATATTCGTTTCACGGCCGTCACGAATATGGAGCATATGAACACGCCTTTGCTCGCGCAAATCGGCATACATGCAGAGCAAAACATGATACGGACTGTCGCGGAAAATGTTGCGACATTCTCCCAGATTAATGCGGTGATTATCTTGCTCGGACGGTTTGATATTTTGGCGATCGGTTTATTCGAAGGTCTTTCAGAAGCTCACCAAATTGCGAGTAATAAAATTTTAGATTTAAAGGGCGTTCGTCTTGTCGAAACTAGCCTCGTGGTTGACGTAAAGAAATATGACAACCGGATTGCAAAAATCGTTGCCCCAATAAAAGATCTCTCAATAAAAACGAAGCCGTAAATTTATAGAGCTCTCGCTAACTTAGGGGTTGAGCGTTCTCGCTCATGGCTTTCGCGGCGCGTCGTCCAGAATAAATACCGTCTGCGATAGAGAGACCGCTCACATAATTCCATGAGGCAATTCCGACTGCGTTACGCCCTGCCGCGTAAAGACCTTCTATAGGCGTCGTGTCGTCTCTTAAAACCTGTCCTGTTTTTTCATCCACTTTTAAGCCGCCCAAAGTTAGGGCGGGGCAGGGGAAAAGTTTCGCGCGAAGCCCTATATTGATGGCATAAAACGGCCCGTCTTTGATTGGGGCGGCATCGTCTTGCGCTTTGTGGAATGGGTCTAGGCTCTCGCCAGAGGCAATCGCATTATAGTCTTTGACCGTCGCGGCTAAAGCTTGCGCGTCCATGCTGATTTTCTCGGCTAGGCCGTCTAGGGTCTTGGATTTTTTCGCGCCAAAACGGGCGTTTAATTGTGCGAGCGCCTTTTGAAATGTGAGCGCCTTTTTACCACTGACTTCAAACAAAGCTTGTTTGATGAGGGTTCTATCTAAAATCATCCAAGCTTCGCCGCCGTGGTTTTCTGTCATCTCAACACCAAGCGTCGCGCCGTAGACCATTTCGTTTATGAAACGCTGCCCGCTTGAATTTACGATCATGCCTTTAGCAAATGAGAGCGGCGGGTTTATAAACCGCCATGCCGTCACACGGTCCATATTCTCAGCTTTACCGCCGACGCTTTCGCCGAGACGAATACCCGCACCATTGTCGCCGTCAGTCCCTAAGGGGTAGCTGGCTTTATATTTTGGTGCGTAATCTGCCACCATCTTTGAGTTAAATATAAACCCACCCGCAGAAAGAAGGCTGCCGCGATTGGCTTTTATAAAAAGGGGCGTGCGGTTCTCTTCTAGGGCTTTCGCCTTTTGCAAATGTTTCAAGGCTTTGCGCATGAAAAATTTTGACCCCGGCATGATTGGCGGGAATAGCGTAAATAATTTTTTGGCTTTTGCTCTTAATTGCAAATAGGTTTCAAGCGTTTCCGCATTTTCAAATTGAAGGCATTTAACTCCGATAACCCGACCTTGTGGGTTTGTTATTAATTGCCTGACTTCCGTAAACTCAAGACATTTGATACCCTTTTGTTCTGCACTTTTACGCAAAGGTTCAAAAAGTGAGCCGCCCAAATTGGTCGCCTTTCGGCCTTGTTCTATCGGGACGTATCCTCTGTGGCCGCGCGCGGCAGGCGTGGCATGTTTTGCATAATGCGGCACGAGAGAATTATCTGAATGATAGAGGAAATATTCTGGCGCGGGGTAAGATGTTTTCTTTGACCAAAGGGTCGCGCGAAGATCAACGCCGTGGCTTTGCATCCAGCTTATTGTCGGCGCGCTTTGATTGCAAAAATCCTTCAGGCATTCATCTGAGACAATATTGCCAACCTCCATCTTGAGGTAATTGAACATATTTTCTGGCGTGTCTTGAACGCCTGCCTCTTTTTGCAGCGCTGTCCCGCCGCCTGCATAGATCACGCCGCCACTGGCGGCTGTTGCGCCGCCACCAGAAAATCTGTCAATTGCGATGACGCTCTGCCCCAGTTCTATGGATTGAAGTGCGCACGCTACGCCTGCTCCCCCAAGGCCAATGACGATAACATCCGTTGTAAAATCCCACTCAATCTCGCTGTCATTTGAAACAGATTTGGGCATTTCAATATCCGAATGCCAATTTTTATCTTGTGGGGCCAATTTCATTCCATTCGTAAAAATATCTAATAATATTACGCAAACTGTTTGTATTTAAGCCTAAAATGGGCACAATTCGTAGAATATACAAGAAATTATTGTGCATGTGGCGTAATCTGGTACCTTGAGGTGATTGTGTTTGAGGGAGAGTTCAGTGTCGAATAAGAAACCAAAAATTGCTATTGTCACAGGTGCAAGCCGAGGCGCAGGAAAAGGCATTGCTCTGGGTCTCGCTGAAAAAGGTATGACTGTCTATGTTACGGGCCGCACAAAGACAGTCGGGGCGGCAAAAGGGTGGGACGGAACACCGCTCCCGGGCACGGTTGCCGACACGGCGCAAGCGTGCAGCGATGCAGGGGGCACGGGCATTGGGGTGATTTGTGATAGCGGAGACGACGCGCAGGTCGCGCGCCTGTTTGAGCAAGTGATGGATGAGCAAGGGCAGTGCGATATTTTGTTTAACAATGCCGCCTATATTCACCATCAATTGATTGAGCAAAAACCGTTTTGGGAAAAGGAGCTCGAGGCACAGAATATTCTGGATGTGGGTCTGCGGTCTGCATATGTCGCGAGTTGGTACGCAGCCAAAATTATGGCCAAACAAAAGAGCGGATTGATTGCCTTTGGGTCTTCTTTTGGGGCGTCATGCTATATGCATGGTGCGGCATATGGGGCACAGAAAGCGGGTTTGGATAAACTCGCGCATGATATGGCCGTCGATTTAGAGTCTGTTAACGTGACCGCTGTATCTATATGGATGGGCCCACTTTTAACCGAGAGGGCTTTAATTGCCGCTGAAGTCCATCCTGAACAGTATAAGGACTTTATGGCAGTTGCAGAAAGCCCTCAGTTTACGGGGCACATACTACACGCTATTGCGAACGACGCTAAAGCGTCTGAGATTAGTGGGCATACACTGATTGGGGCAGAAGTCGCCAAAGACCGTTACGGTCTAAAGGACCGGGATAACAAACAACCTCCATCTTATCGTGAGATGTTAGGGGCGCCAAATGACCCGAATCCAGCTCGGGTCTACTAATTTAGGGGTTTCAAGTGTCAGCTTACTCAACATTTTCATACGCGGCCTATGCACTGTCTGTTTGTGCGCTTGTCCATCTTTCAAGCCTTCTCATCGGGCCGAGCGTAATAGAGTTTTTGGGATTGCCTCCGAATGTCGTCATCGCGGCACAGAGCGGGGATTGGATACATGTTGTATCTACAATTATGGCTGTGGCTTTTTTCTATGTCTTAATGGCCTGGTTGTGCTTTCGCGCAAGACCGCCTCTGGTGATCAGTAAGATAAGCCGTTTTGTGCTTTGGGTCTTTGCAATTGTGTGCACGCTTCGCGGCCTTTCCGTTGTCTTATTTATGTCGGCTATGCTCGAAGGAAATTTCGGGTCTTCACCTTTGAAAGTTTGGTTTTTCTTCTGGGCGTCAATCTTTATGCTGACAATTGGAGTCGCTTTAATAAGCGGCCTTTTGCGAACGCGTAAATTAGAGGCTTAGTTTAGAGCTAAATTAAGCGGCGCCTGAACTTAATTATCTAAGCTCCAGCCGCCTTTTCCCGATACCTTACGCAGTATAGCATATAAGACTAAGCCCACAGGGCCTGCCATAAATGTAAAGAACAGGCACGGCACGGTGGCCCAATGATTTATACCGCGTCGTAGTGCGTCTCGTGCTACCCAGGCCCCGACGAACAGATCAAAAACAAGATAATGCGTCCAGCCAATTGTAAGGCCTGCATCGGCACTAAACAAAGCTCTGACGCCTTCGATTGAGGTAAAGCCGCCGCCGTCTGAACCGTGCCCTGCAAAGATCACCATTGCAAACCCACCGATATAAACCGCGCCCAAAAGAAGCGGGTAGAGCATAGAGTGCACAATTGCCTGTGTGACTTTCCATCGCGGCGCGAAAATAAGCAAAAGCCAAGCTGGCAATACTGCGGTATTTACAAAACTAAAGACAAGTTCATATGTCATATTGGCTCCGAAGGTGTCGAGTTTATAGATCTTTTAGTGCGGATTTCAGAGGGGCGTCTAAATCTGCTAAAAGGGTCTTATCCAGTGTCTTACCTTTTGTCAGGGTCATTTTACCCATCATAAAAGATTGCGGAGAATTGACCGCGTCAACGGCCAAAAGGGCCGTGCCATTAAAGTAGAATAAGGCAAATTCTCGCCCCGTTTTCAGATCTCCACGCGCAATGATATCCGTATAGCCCGTGTTCAGTCCTGCGATTTGAAGCTTCACATCATATTGATCCGACCAAAACCACGGTAGCGCAGAGTGGGCGAGGGATTTGCCATTGATATGATTGGCGCTGACCTTGGCTTGTTCCGTCGTATTGGGAACGGATTCAAGACGGATATGTCTTTTGTAAATTGGGTTGTAATGCCAGCTGACATCGCCTGCAGCGTAAATGTCAGGGTCATTGGTTTGGCAATACTCATTGATATGTATCCCGTTGCTTACGTCTAAGCCTGCTGCGCTTGCGAGCTCTGTATTTGGAATAACGCCAATACCAATCACGACAAAGTCTGCCGCAAATGTCTTGTCGCATTTGGTATGGACAATGAGCTGCTCGCTGTCTTGCGTGATTTTGGACGCCATTGTGCTCTCAAAAATATCTGTGCCTTCTTCTGAATGGACGCGTCTGAAAAAGTCAGATAATTCGGGGGAGGTCACACGTTGTAAGATACGGTCCATAGCTTCTAAGATGGTAACATTCAGTCCAATTTTTCGGAGTGACGCAGCTGTTTCTAAGCCGATATAACCGCCGCCAATGACGACTACATTTTTACCGCTCTGGGATTTGGCTTTGATCGCGTCGACATCCGCGCTGTCTCTTAGGTAAAATACGTTTTCAAGTTCTGCCCCTTGAATCGGGAGGGGACGAATTCTAGCGCCCGTCGCTATGATAAGTTTGGAATAATTCAGGCTCTCGCCGTTTTCCAGAGTAATTGTCTTATCAGGCCTGTTGATTTTCGCGACCCGCATTCCAAGGCGGAGGGTGATACCTGCTTCAGTATAGCTCTCAATAGGGCGTATAAGAATGTCTTCAATTGAGCGATTACCGAGCAAAAAGTCTTTGGACAGTGGCGGGCGGTGATACGGCGGAAATGTTTCATCGCCAATAATTGTAATGTCGCCGCTCCATCCGCCTTGTCTGAGTGAAACGCACGCTTGAGACGCCGTATGAGAAGCTCCGATAATAATTACATGATCTGTCATTTAGTCATATTTACACAGCTTTCAGGCAATTGAAAAAGAAAAACGAAACGATATCTCAGAGATGTTTTAAGCCCGTAAATGACATAGACTTCATGTAAACTTGGTAACTTTATGCGGCGATAAGCGTGTGCTTGGAAATAGGATGAAAGTGCCGGTAATTATCCGTGTAATGTATAAATTATTGAATAGTTTCAATGCTTTGGTGGTCTATCTTGTGTAAATATCGTTAAACAACCTAACCAAGAGTTTGGGTCTGCCTTGTTAAAACTATACCATATCCCAATGTATGTGTTTCGCAGTTGCGAGTCGTGAAAAATGCCTGTCTTTGTGCAGGTTGAAGAAATCGGTAATTGGTAATTTTATATGCAGTCGAAAACCTTACGTTTAATCAAGAGTTCCACAATGTGTGCCGCGATCGCCTTAGGTGTTCAGGGCTATAGTCATGCCCAATCGGCATCACAAGGCACAGCGGTTGATTATTCCAAAGGCGGCTATACCGTTCAAATGTACGATGCAGATACGATTGCGCTTTTAAATCAGCCGCGGCCTGCTCAATCACAGACACAAGTTAGCCCTGCGCAAACAATGCCTGTTCAACGCGCACAGCCACAAACTCAGGCTCAACCCGTTCAATCGCAACCCGTACAGTCACAGCCCGTTCAATCACAACAGCGCGTTTACGGCGGCAGCGAAACATCACAGCCGTCTGAGCCCGCAAGAATGACTTCGGGCGCACCTGCTACGTCTGCGCCTGTTTCGCAACAAGCGCCAGTTGCGGCACCTGCTAAACCGCGGTTCCCCATTGATATCAGCGCTCAATACACAGGCATTGATGAGGGTGTGCCGTTTATCGACACGCCAAAAAATTGTGCTGGAAACCTTCTAGATATTAAAGTTCGCGTCGAAAATGTTGCAAAGACAAAAGGCATTATTGTTGCCGATTTGCATAATGACGTCGTTGAGGACTTTCTAGTTTGGGATAAGGTTGTTCTTCGCGTTACAGCACCTGCGACGGAAGGCTTTGTTGAGTTTTGTATGCCTTTGAAACAACCTGGGGATTACGCGGTTGTGATTTACCACGACAAAGATTCTGACCGTGAATTTGACAAAAATTTCCTCGGTATTCCGAGTGAGCATTTTGGTATGTCTCAAAATCCGAAATTTGGTCTAAGATCGCCTGACTATGATGAGGCGGCGTTTACAGTTCCTGAAACGGGCGCTTCAATCACGATAAAATTACGCAAAGCTTCGGATGTTTTGTAACGCATAAAATATAATTTAAAAAAATAAAACTAAGCAGGGGGGTCTGCGTCGGTGTTTCTAAGCCAAGGGCGCTTTTCCTATTTCAATACTCAAAACTATAATGCGCAAAAAATTGCGCAAAATTTCGCTATAACAGGAGAACTCCAATGCGAACAGAGACAACTCACTCACCTATAAATGTGGCTATTATTGGTGTTGGTAACTGTGCCAGCTCTTTGGTCCAAGGCATACATTATTACGGGGGTAAGAATGCAACGAACTCAGCGGGTTTGATGCACGAAACATTGGGCGGATATCACAGCCGTGATATCAATATTGTTGCCGCATATGATATCGACTCGCGCAAAGTTGGCATGGACGTCTCTGAAGCTATTTTCCAAAAGCCCAATTGCACAATTATCTTCCAAGAAGATGTGCCCAAGTCTGGCGTCAAAGTTCAAATGGGCCACATGCTTGACGGATATTCTGACCATATGGAATCTTATCCTGATGATCGTCGTTTCATGCCAAGCGACGCGGTAGAGCCAGATAAGGCGGCTGTTGTCAAAGCGTTCAAAGATAGCGGCGCGAACGTGATCATGAACTACCTCCCAGTTGGCAGCCAAAAAGCGACTGAATTTTACGCAGAATGTGCGCTTGAAGCGGGCGTAGCTTTTGTAAACAACATTCCTGTTTTTATCGCGAGTGACCCCGTTTGGGCGAAAAAGTTTGAAGACGCGGGTCTTCCAATTATTGGCGACGATATCAAAGCACAGCTCGGCGCAACTATTGTCCATCGTGTTCTAACCGATTTGTTCCACAAGCGCGGCGTCCCTGTAGACAGAACGTATCAGTTGAATACAGGCGGTAACACGGACTTCCTTAATATGAAGAACCAGTTGCGTCTTGAATCCAAGAAGGAATCTAAGACAGAAGCCGTTCAGGCGGTAACAGCGCACCGTATGGAAGACGAGAACATTCACGTTGGTCCAAGTGATTATGTGCCGTGGCAGAATGACAATAAAATCTGTTTCATCCGCATGGAAGGTCGTCTGTTTGGCGATGTGCCAATGAACCTAGAGCTGCGTTTGTCTGTTGAAGACAGCCCGAATTCTGCGGGTGTTGCGATTGACATGATCCGGTGTGCAAAAGTTGCCCTAGACCGGGGTGTTGCGGGTCCTGTTGCTGCACCGTCATCCTTCTTCTGTAAGCATCCACCTGTTCAGTACACAGACGAAGATGCGCATAAAATGACACAAAGCTTTATCGCTGGCGACGAGGTTGAATTTATCGGAACACCGACAACTCAATCACACTCAGCGGCTTAAAAGAGCCTTTAAACATGTCACACTCAGATTATGGCCGTCCAGTTGCGGTTGAAGAAATGTCTAATCGATATTTCATTCATCCGCTTTCTGGAATTGTTGAGCGGTTCGCCATTAAATGGCGGATCAGCGCAAATATGCTGTCCTTTATGGGATTAGCAGCCGGTCTTTTCGGTGGCGTGTTTTACTACTACCAAGACTACCGCCCCTTTATTCTGGCCGCGTTTCTTTCAATGATTACGTGGCACATATTTGACGGGGCGGATGGTCGTGTAGCGCGGGCCACAGGCACGTCGAGTGCATTTGGTCGTGTCATTGACGGCATATGTGATCATTTGGTCTTTGGCGCTGTTTACTTCGCATTTGTTTTCTACCTCCTGCGAACAGGGCATAGTCCTACAATTTGGTTCTGGGCCTTGGCCGCCGCCGCAAGTCACGCCTTGCAAGCGGCAGGTTATGAAGAGCGTCGGCAGAATTACCAAAGACGTATTAAGGGTGTGAGTCGAGCTTCTGTGAACGAAAAACTGACAGCGGGAACCACGCAAACGTCCCGACTTGCGCAAATATATGACAAAGCGCAAATGCTGATTTCGCGTCCAGATAATCAGCTTGATAACACGCTGGAGGCGCTGAAAGCGCAAGGCCAAGACGGACTTGCAAATCACACGATTAGCCGAACTGCAAATATTGTCAGAGCTTGGGCTTTATTGAATGCCAATAACCGAACACTTATGTTGGCTGTATTTGCGGTCTTTGGCGCGCCTGCGCTTTACTTTGTTTATGAGGTCGTTTTCCTCAACATCGTCCTTATTGGTCTGATGGCGTATGAGAGATCTGCGGAAGCTAAAATAATCAGGACCCTCCCGCGCGGCATAATTAACAGCGTAAGTTGATTTTATGACCGCCTTAGCCGATGTCAAAGATATTGTCAGAGGCGGCTTAGCAACTTTGTCAGGCTTTTCGGGGCGTTTAATAGCACGCGCGATTTTAATGATATTTGCAGGCCGAGTTTACGGAATTGAGGCGCTGGGCCTTTTGGGCCAAGTCGCGGCAATATCAGAAATGGCGGCAGCGATTTGCGTTGTTGGATTACAGCGCAGCCTGCTTGATATGATGAGCCGCGATGTCCAAGAAGGCAAGAAAGCCGAAACACAAGTGTTCAATGCGCTTGTTTTGTCTTTAATTTTAGGCGTTATCGTGACCTGTGTTTTACTGGTCGTATGGACACATATGTTCCCCGACCAATACGTGCTAATCGGTCTTATCTGCCTTGTTGTGCCCGCTACGATATTTATCGATATTGCTCTGACGACGATAAAGTTCAAGCGCGTTGTGCGGTGGGACGTCCTCGCCAGATGCTTGTTTGAACCGTGGGCATTTTTGGGACTGGCATTAGTGTTCTGGTTTCAAGGGTGGTCTGAACACGGTCTAATTTATGCTTATGTCGGATCTGTTATAACCGCTGCGATTGTCGCGGCTTATGGATTGCGACGAGTTGTCGGGTTTAAATCGATTTTTGAATCCCGCTTGTCCGTGTCGCATATGAAACGTATTTTTGTTAAAAGCTTGCCTGTTGGTGTGACCGATATGTCGATTATGGCACTGCGCCGAATTGATCTGGTGGTTTTGGGGGTCTTTGTAGGGCCTGCGGCGGTTGGCCTTTATTACATGGTACAACAGCTTGTCACGATACCGCATAAGATCGGCGGGGCGTTTCAGCCAATGTTGTCGCCCGTTATTGCGGATTTACATAATCAAAAGCAATCGCACCAAATGGAGAAAAAGCTGTCAAATGTGTGCCGGTGGATATTCTCGATTCAGCTTATAATTTCTGTCCCCATGATGGTTTATGGGTCAGAGTTATTAAGTGTGTTTGGGCCAGAGTTTGCAATTGGGGGAACGGTTCTGATTATTGTCCTCTTGGCGGAACTCCTAGATGGTAGTTTCTTGAGCGCGGAAACACCGCTCGTATATTCAAAACCTCGTATTCCGCCGACGCTTTTAATTCTAACCCTCATTATTGAAATTGGATTTATTGCGTTTTTATCAAATTTATACGGCGTTATTGGCGCAGCTATCGGTTTTTTAATCGCTCTGGGCTTTTTAAATGCGTCTCGATTGTTTATGCTCGCACGGCATATGAAAATTCAGGTCATTTCAAAAGATTTTGCTCCGCCCTTAATTGCGGCAATAGGGGTAACGGTACTGTTATTTGCAGTCCGGTGGGGATTGCCAAATAACATATGGATTGCAAGTCTGGGTATTATAAGTGCTGTAGGTATTTACGCCTTGGCGCTTAAGACCTTTGGACTTACGAAGACGGATCAGGTTCTGATACGTTTATTGACTAAAAAGAAAACAAAGGCAGTAATTTAATGGCGCGTATAGGTCAGGCTTGGGCGCGATTTGTTTTCCGTCATCCATTTTTTGTTTGTTTGATAGCCGTGCTGATTACGGCGCTTGCCGTAAGGGGCGTGATGCAGCTCAGCATCTCTACGCAAATAGAAGCCTTAATGCCTCAAGGTACGCAGAGCGTTAAAACGCTGAATAATGCACTTAAGAAGACGGGGAGCTTTGCCTCTATTCAAGTGGTCGCAAGTTCCGATGATCCCGAAGTAAGTTTGGAATTTGTCAAAGCGGTCAAAGAAAAAGTCGATGTGTTGGATTGGGTCGAAAGCAGTCAATATCTTGAAAGTGTAGACGTCCTCGAATCTCATAAGCTTTTGTTTTTGGACAAAAAGGAACTCTTAGCGCTTGAGGCAGATGTCGACTTGGCCTTTCCAACTTTGATTGCCAAAGAGATTTCCAAAGCATTCGGAGCTGACGCAACATTTTCATTGCGCAAAGATCGTCTGACAGGGAAATCCAGTACGGTATTGGACACGACGCGGATTGATGCGTTTAAATCAGAAACACAATCTACCCCAGAGACAGAACGGTTTTTTGTATCTCCAGATAAAAAAACAATCGTTTTAGTGATCTGGCCTAAGGCTGGATTTGAAAGTCTTGGCGATGCCAAACGTATGGTCGATGAAAGCGAAGCCATGACCGCGCTTGTGCATTCAGAGCCACGCTTCAAAGACGTTGTGCCGGGCGTAGCGGGTCGGATTGCAAATAAAGTTTCGCAGTTCAATGCGATCGTACAAGACCTCAAAGCGGGACTTTTGACGTCTGTGGCCTTGATCGCGCTGTTGATTTCTTTGTCATATAGAAGCTTGATTGCGCTACCGCTCATACTTCTACCTTTGATTATCGGAATTGTCTGGACGCTAGGAATGACGGCGGTCACCGTGGGTGGTTTGAATTTGATTACCGTCTTTTTGACGCTGATCTTGTTTGGACTTGGGATTGATTTTGGGATTCATAATTACAGTCGTTATAAAGAAGAGCGACAGTCGGGGAACGATTCCTTAACTGCTCTGACTACTGTCATAGTTAAAACGGGCGGCGCGTCCCTTATCGCGGCGATGACGACGGCGTTCGCCTTCTTCTCTTTAACTTTCACAGAATTTAGAGCCTTTACAGAATTTGGTATTATCGCGGGTATGGGGATCGTCCTCACGTTTTTGTCAATGTATTCTATTTTGCCAGCCTTCATTGTAATTTTTGAAAAATTGGGCTGGAAGCCAGAGAAGAAGCCCAAGCGTCAAACTGAGACGAAACCGCTCTGGCGCTTTTTAAACGCGTTAGAGTTCCCGAAATTTTCAGCGGCCCTGATTGCGGCGCTGATGGTATTTTGTTTCATGTTTGCGCCAGAAGTTGCGTTCGAGCGAAATATCAAAAACCTCGAAGCTAAAAAACCTCAAGAGCTGACGATCGCCACTGAAGCGGTAACGAAAGTGTTTGCAGACGGTCATGATCGCGCGATTATCGTGGCTGAAACCCAAGAGGATTTGATGGCACTCGACCGTCATTTCAAATCATATATCGAAGCTGATACAGACACTCCGACGATCAAAAAAGTGTCGTCTTTTTTAGATTTTGTTCCAGATCAGGCGGATCAACAAGAGCGTCTGAGTATTATCAAACGCCTAGAAGAACGCGCTTATAAATTACAGGGTTTTGATCCAGAACGGTTTGAAAAATCTAAGCGCTACCTTTCTATTGCGGATCTGAATGTCGCCGACTTACCCGTCGCATTGAGACGGACCTATTTAGGGTCTGAGCGCGAACCCGGTTATTTGATGTATGTTTATAATTCTGTCAGTATGAATGACAGTTTCACAGCGCGTCAATTCTACGACGACGCGGCGGCGGTTTCCGTAAATGATAAAACATTCTACTCCGCGTCAGAAGGGTTCATCTTTGTGGAGATGATTGCTTTGATGAAGTCTGACGCGATAAAAGCCATTACGCTTGTTACTCTTACGACGGCTGTGTTGATCTTCTTGTTTTTGAGAAGTTTCAAAGGCACGGTTATTACATTATTGCCGCCGCTTATGGGCGTGCTTTTGACCGTCGCAATTATGGGCTTTTACGGACCTAATCTGTCGATTATGAATATGGTTATTCTTCCGTCCCTGATTGGTATTGCCGTGGATAATAGTGTCCATATTTATCATCGATACGAAGAAGAACCCGACTCGTCGATTGCCCAAATTATGAACACAACGGGGCGGGCGGCTGTGTTGACGACTCTTACAACTCTGATTGGGTTTGGCGGTATGATTACGGCCTCTATGGGCGGTCTGCGCTCTATGGGCTTACTTGCGATTATCGGATTTTTATCGTGCTTGTTGATGACGTGGGTGGTTTTGCCCCACCTTATGAACATGTTCGCGCATTCTAAAAAACACTCAACGTAATGTGGAGCTAGGTTTATGTCAGCTATTGAAACATGTTTGATTATTGCGGCGGGCAAGGGGACGCGCCTCAAAGGATTTGGAGATTTAAAACCTCTTGTGAACCTGTGTGGTTTGCCCCTCATCGAACATGCGATGCGTTCCGCAACACATGGCGGCGTGAAAAAGTTTGTGATTGTCACGGGCTATAAGGCTGGGATTTTATCAAATTTCCTCGGGAGCCTCCGCGAGAAATATGACTGGGACATCACGATTGTTGAAAACCCTCAATTTGAAAAAGCGAACGGCGTCTCCGTTTTAGCGGCGGCCCCTCATATCAATGAGCCGTTCTATCTGGCGATGTGTGACCATGTTGTGGACACAAGTATTTACGAACGTCTTGCGGCTTATGACCTACCCAAAGGGGCTGTGGGGCTTGGCGTTGATCGTCGCTTGGATAACCCTGATGTGGATATGGATGACGTCACAAAGGTCTGGACGGACGGAAACTTAATCCAAAATATTGGTAAAACGATCCCGAAATTTAACGGATTTGACGCGGGCATATTTAAAGCTGGCCCAGAGCTGTTTGACGCAATCAAAGAGAGCGTCGCGCAAACGGGCGATTGCAGCCTGTCGGGCGGAATGGACCTTTTAGCAAAAGCAGGGAAGGCGATTGCAATTGATATTGGCACGTCGCGCTGGATGGATGTGGATAGTCCCGATATGCATGTCAAAGCGCATGCGTGGAAAAAAGAAACCTCTCTCGCCATACCGTCAAATTCGTCGCATATGTCCCATAAAATTGTCGCGGTCGGTCATCGCGGAACGAAGAAGTTTGCGCCAGAGAATACGCTCGCCGCTCACGAAGTTGCCTTTGCGCTTGGTGCGCGCGCCATTGAATTTGATGTGAGATGCACTAAGGACGGTCATTTCATTTTGATTCATGACAGCACAGTGCAACGCACGACGGATGGTCGAGGTCGCGTCAAAGACATGACGTTAGAGCAGATCAAATCATTGGATGCTGGTATCCGCAAAAGCCCTGAATTTGTCGGCGAAACCATTCCCACACTCAGAGAAGCTTTGCGGAATGTAAAAGGGCGTTTTGTTGTTGATATTGATTTTAAAGGCGGCCCCGCAAACTCTGCTGAAATTCTAGCTGAAATTCTAGAAGAAGAGGGGTTTTCATCAGGTCAACTTGTGACGATTTTCGCAAGGCGGCATCATTTTAAAATGCTCTCACCGCTCTGTCCGCAATATGCCCTGCGGCCACATTATATCAATACGGGGAAAACAAGCTTTTTGGCAAAAACGCTTCCTTTAGAAGTCATGGGTCTGCGGCGTCTGTCTTTTTCGCCTAAGGCGGCGGAATCTATAACAGGTTCAGATCTGCATTTGTTTTGTAATGTGATGGGTCGTTATGATGATGAGCGCGGATATGAAGACGCGATAAATGCAGGCGCGCGATTTATACAAACGGATCACCTTGATAAGCTTGTCCCGTATTTAGAATCTAGGGATCTGTTAGAAACGCGTGTCTTGGGTCGTGATTACCAACCCGCGCGTGCAATTACCCGTGACGGTATCCGGCCTCGAAGCCACATTATCGGAGCAGCTATTTCCTAAGAGACTTAATTTGATATCTTCTAATTCGGGTTTAGATATCAAAGGTACGTGGAAACCGAATTGCGATTGATAGGCCCGGCGAATTATCGGATACGATGATTTTACCGCCGTGCAAATCGCTGACGGCTTTGACAATGGCAAGGCCTAAGCCGCTTCCAGGTTCAGATCGACTTTTGTCCCCACGGTAAAATTTATTGAAAATTTTATCCGTGTCGGCCTCTTTAACACCAAAGCCCGTATCGGATACACTGAGGGTAACATAGTCTTGTTCGCAATCCACTTTGACCGATATTTTCAGGCTTTCACCCGCGTGGGAAAAGCAGTTTTCGATAAGGTTTGATATCACTTGCGTGATCATATCTTTATCGCCTGTCATAAAGCAGTGATGCGGATTGAGTTGGCTTGTGAGCGTATGACCCTTTTCCTCGGCAATTGGGGCGTAAGCTTCGACCATTATTGTAATGAGGTCTGATAGATCAAAGTGGATAAACTTTGACCGTCTGCGTCCCGTATTCAATTGAGAAATTCGTAAAATGGCTGAGAAGGTTTCCAGCAAGCTATCTGTTTCGCCAAGTGAAACGCCGATAATTTTTTTCAACTCTTTCGGAGTTGCGTTCGGATCAAGTAAACCAGATTCCAATCCGTATTTAAGCCGCGTAAGCGGCGTCCTAAGGTCATGTGCGATATCATCCGACACGACTTGTATGTTTTGAACACTTTTATCAATCGTCTCTAACATGGCGTTGATATTTGCAATTAACAGCCCGTATTCGTCATCCGGTTTATTGTTTGGAACGCGGAGCGAAATATCGCCTTTCTGCCGAATGGCGCGGCATTTTTCATTGATCAATTCAATACGCCGTAAGGTCAAGCGGTCAAACATATAGCCGCTGAGACCCGCTAAAAATATTGATAAGGGAAGGGCGAGGAGCGCGATACGCAGAAATACGGTCTTTGTTTCGTTAATGCTCGCAAGCGTGCGACCTATGAAAAGCGTGTAATCGCCTTGGGTAATCGCTTTGCCGATATATCCTTTTTCATATGACTTTTCTGAGCGTAAATTAATCGCCTGCCAAATTTTTGATCTATCTGCGCCAAACCCTAAATAAGAGGCGTCGGTGCTGTTAATACTACTGAGATACTGCCACCCATCCGACAAGGTCACGTCTTTTGGGTAATTTGATATTAGAGTTTCGTCGGGGCCTTCGAGTATATAGACGGCGAGTGACGGGTTTGCGCTTCGGATATAGGGTGTCAGAATGCTTGCAAAATCGGCAGAGGGCGTCTCTATCACGCTCTCCATAACACGGGCTTGTTCGCGTTCGATTTCGCTTTTGACATTGCTCTCAATCTCGACACCCACTGCGCCGAAAATAAGCACAAGAAATCCGATAACGCTGAGTAAGAAGAACAGAACGTAAAGTGTGACCATGCGCACACTATGGGAAGAGAGGCGCTGTTTAATCGACATCAATCATATATCCCGCGCCGCGAACCGTTTTGATGAGCGAAGGGCCTTCTGGCGTATCGATTTTAGACCGGAGGCGACTGACATGGGTTTCAATAATATTTGTCTTAGGGTCAAAATTGAAATCCCACACATGTTCAAGCAACATTGTTTTTGTGACAACGCGACCTGCGTTTCTGGCTAAATATTCCAAAAGTCTAAACTCACGCGGTTGGAGCAGGATTTGTTGCGTACCTCTGAACACGCAACGCTTTAGCAAATCAATTTTAATGTCAGCGATTTCTATATAATCCAGATGGGCATGTGTCGATTGAGGGCGGCGAGCAAGCGCATCTATGCGGGCCCGCAGTTCTGAAAAAGCAAAGGGTTTGACAAGGTAATCATCCCCGCCTGCATCCAACCCTTCTACGCGGTCATCAATGCCGTCCATTGTTGTTAAAAATATCAAAGGTGTTTCAATGCCTGCCGCGCGACATCGTTTGACAATGTTTAAACCATCAAGCGAGGGTAGTCTTCTGTCTGCCAATATCAAATCATAATCTGTCGAGAGGATGGCTTTCAAGCCTTCCTTGCCGTCGACATGATGATCTACAGTGTGACCCATTTCCGTCAAACCTTTTAGGACAAAGGTTGCGGTTGAGATGTCATCTTCGATTAAAAGTAGTTTCACTCAATGGCTCCAGACGTGTCACTATAGTTCGAGTTGACCGAACTTAAACTAAAAACACGCAATCAAATAATACCTTACCCAGATCTACTGCGAGAGGGAACTTTTATAAAGGGTTTCAGCCATACAGCAAAACGGAACACATTGACCTCTCATTCTGTTTTCTATACCGATTATTAAAAATTGGTATGCGTACTGGTTCGCCATAGGCTTTGATCTGACGATAGACCTAAAATTGGGGCGCTGATATCAGTCTAAATGCAGCCGCACCTGTCTGCAGAATGAGGAACACTATGCGCGAGTCTTGGAGATGGTTTGGTCCTGATGATCCTGTGAGCTTAGATGAAATTCGGCAAACGGGCGCGACGGATATTGTCAGTGCGCTGCATACTGTTCCTGCGGGCGAAGTTTGGACTTTGGACGCGATCAAAGATTACAAAGCGCTGATTGAAACGACGCCTGAAGGCCTGCAGCCCTTACGGTGGACGGTTGTTGAGAGCATTCCTGTCCATGAGGATATTAAACTCGGTAAATCTGGATGCGAAAAATTTATTCAGGCTTGGGCCGATTCAATGGTGAACCTCGCCAAATGCGGCGTGAAAACGATTTGTTATAATTTCATGCCCGTGATCGATTGGACGCGGACAGATTTGAAATTCCAATTGCCGAGCGGGGCGTATGCTTTGCGGTTTGACCAGAAAAAATTTGCCGCATTTGATCTCTATATTCTAAAACGCGAGAATGCTGAGCAGGATTATTCGGATGAAGAATGCGCAGAGGCGAAAGCGGTATTTGAAAATCTAAGCGCGGCGGAGACAACGCAGCTCACAAACAATATTATTGCGGGCTTGCCGGGGAAAATGACAGACAGTTACAGTCTTGAGAGCTTCCGCAAACAGCTCGCGCAATATCAAGTGATAGACAGTGCGACCCTTCTGGAGAACCTTCTTAGATTTCTAGAGGTAGTTTTACCTTTGGCAGAGCAGCATGACGTAAAACTGGCCATCCACCCTGATGATCCGCCGCGTGATATGTTTGGCCTACCGCGTATCATTTGTACGGCCGATGATTTGGAGACTTTGTTTAAACGCGCGCCAAGTCCCGCAAATGGGATTACGCTTTGCGTGGGAACTTATGGGAGCCGTCCTGATAATGATATACCTTTAATGGCAAAGACATTCGGGTCGCGCATCCACTTTTCACATTTGCGCGGTGTAAGTCGCGATCCCGATGAACAGCGTTCGTTTTACGAGGCGAACCATTTAGATAGCGATATCGATATGGTCGGCGTCATCAGGAACTTACTGCTCGAAGAGCAAAAACGTCGTCATGCAGGCAAGTTACAGGCGGATATATTCATTCGCCCAGACCATGGCCACCAAATGATGGGCGATATTTCTAAGAGTAACAATCCCGGATATTCTGGAGTAGGGCGGCTGAAAGGCTTGGCAGAAATCAGAGGCGTGATTCATGCCTTGTCAGCGGGTCTTGAGTAAAAGCGAGAAATTTTAATAATGACCAATCAGACGAATATTGACAACGCAGTAAATCAAAGTTTTCGCCAAAGATTTATGAAAGGTCTCGCCTTATTCCTTCCTGGAATATTCCTATTGGGGTTTAATCTAGGGACGGGCAGTGTCACCGCTATGGCCAAGGCCGGTGCGGAATACGGCATGACCCTTTTGTGGACGATTATTGCGTCCTGCCTCTGTACGTTCTTTTTGATAAACCTGTTTGGGCGCTACACATTAGTGACGGGCGAGACCGCCTTGCAGGCCTTTAAAAAACATATTCACCCGCTCGTGGGGATGTATTTTATTGCGGCTTTAACACTCGGCGTTTGCGGCAGTGTCATGGGCGTTATGGGGATTGTGGCTGAGATCTGTTTTGAATGGTCAAAGACAATTATCGATGGCGGGATAGCGCCGATTTATTTTGCCGCAAGTTTTTCAGCTTTGGTATTTTTCATATTCTGGAACGGCAAAACACAGTTTTTTGAACGCAGTCTTGCTGTGATTGTGGCCGTAATGTCCGCAAGTTTTTTGATCAACTTTTTTATTATGATGCCGCCGCCCATTGAGATTTTTAGAGGTTTGATACCCTCGGTTCCTGAAGTCGCGTCCGATAGCGGCGGAGGCCCGCTTTTGGTAATAGCATCTATGGTCGGCACGACCGTGTTTTCCGGACTATTTATCATCCGCACGACCTTGGTCAAAGAAGCAGGATGGACACTCAAGGACGAAAAAACACAACGCAATGATGCGGTAGTGTCTGTGGGCCTTATGTTTATCATCAGTGCCGCGATTATGGCTGCCGCTGCAGGGACGCTGCACGCTGAAGGCATAGGCTTGTCGAATGCCTCGCAAATGATTGTTTTGCTCGAACCTCTCGCAGGCCCACTCGCGGTGACAATATTTGCCGTTGGAATTGTATCGGCAGGGGTGTCGTCGCAATTTCCAAATGTATTGATGTTGCCGTGGCTGATCTGTGATTATCGCGAAACACAGCGGGATATGACACTGCCGAAATACCGCCTCATGGTATTTTTGATTTCTCTTCTTGGCTTAGTCGTCCCTTTATTTGGGGCGAGGCCTGTCCTTGTTATGATTGTATCTCAGGCGTTAAATGCGGTGATATTACCTCTGACAGTCGCCTGTATCTTCTATCTCAGCACACGCAAAGACTTAATGGGTGCATATAAAAACACGCTTATTTCGAATATCATGCTCGTCGTAATACTACTTTTTTCTCTGTTTACCTCATTCATCGCAGTAAGGGGTGTTTGGCAGGTCATTTTTGGCTAGGTACATTTAGCCAACAGACAGAACGTCCCAACAGGCACCCAATGTATGATAGTCAGTTTTTCCCAGCGGAGATTTTTTATTATCGATTGCGGAGCCGTCTCGGTTTCGAACCCGAAACCATGCACCATGCGTATGGTCAATCATATGATCCCAAGACCATTGCCAGATACGGCGATAGTCCCTTAAGTATTTCTCGTCTTGCGTTGCGCGGTATAGCCGCCAAGCGGTCGCAAAAGTCTCGGACTGAACCCAAAAATGTTTCTCGCTGGCGCAGACCTGACCATCTGGCGCGACGCCGTAGACAATCCCGCCAAATTCATTGTCCCAACCCATTCTCATTGCGCTGTCATAGAGCGCTTTTGCTTTTGGAAGCCATTTTTCGTTAGGGCGTTCTGTGTCTAAGATAAGGAGGAGTTTGCTCCATTCCGTTTGATGTCCGGGCTGAAATCCCCAAGGTTTGTAACGATCATTAGGGGAGTCGATGTTGTAACTCAGATCCACGTTCCAGTTTTCATTGTAATGCTCCCAGATTTGCCCCTCTGTCTGCGCGGCGAGGTCAAACGTAAAGCGAGTCGCGAGATGTTCAGCGCGACCTAAGAATTGTATGTCACCTGTGGCTTGCCATGCCGCGAGTAAGGCTTCGCACATATGCATATTAGCGTTTTGTCCCCGATAGGACGAGAGAGTTTTTAGTGTTGCATTGCGTTCATCATTGTATGCGCCCGCACATTGGTCCCAAAAGTGTATTTCAAGAAATTCATAAGTTTCGTATAGGGTTTCCGATGCCTCCGAAATGCCAGCCCGCAAGCAGGCCGCGCTTGCGAGTAAAACAAATGCATGTCCGTAGGCCATAACGCGGTCGTCTGTAATACGGCCATTTTCAATCAGCCACGCATAAGAGCCGTTATCTTGTTTGTGGCCATCTTTTAAAAAATCTAATCCCTGTTTGGCCCATTCCAGATGTTGCTCCTGACCGTAGAGGCGGTATGCGGTCGCGTAATTTACCGTATAGCGCGCAGATCCAACGAGTTGACGACTATCGGGGTCAAAGCTGTCCCCATTATCCAAAAAACATCCCCTAAAACCTCCGTCCTCAGACACGACTCTTGGGGCATAGAACGCAAGTATGGATTGGATATGCGCGTTTAAAAAATCAGTATTTTTAAAAATAGGGTATTTATTAGAATTCATAATGTTTCTCGAAAATTTACGGGTGCCACATGCAATAAGTTGGACGAATCTATGACGGCAGTTATGGTGCGCCATAATTAGATTAGACTTTCAGTCTTACATACGGGCCGTGAATAGCTGCTAAAGCACCTAAACTCGGTTTATTTCAGAAGGTTGTATAATCCATTCTAATTGGTCTGACCACTTTACTTGAATTGATATATTTATGTTGCTGTTTTGCAACAGGTGATATTATTCCCAATTGGTCTTACCAATTATTCGTAATCGGTAGGTATAATGGGTTGACAAATATTGTTTGAGTAGTTCATTTGGGTGATAAAACCAGACAGGGGAATTGTCATATGCGTAAACCACATCTTATAAACCTTCACTTGCAGCCATTACGAGCGGCACTACTTATTGGGTCTTCTCTTACAATGCTCGCAGCGCCCACGGCGTTTGCACAAACACCTGGCGGTGACGAAATTATTGTAACGGGTATTCGGGCCTCGCTTGAGAACGCACTTGTTGAAAAGCGTAATGCGACAACAATTAAAGAGGTTATTCTTGCAGAAGATATTGGTAAGCTTCCTGACCAGAACCTTGCTGAAGTTTTGGAAAACCTGCCGGGCATTCAAATTACACGTACAGCCGGTGTCGGTACAGGCGTTCAAATTCGGGGTACAAATGATAATCGCACAGAGATCAATGGTGTAACAACTGTTGGTTCAGGTTCAGGCCGTAGCGGTATTAGTTTTGAAGATGTACCAGCGGCAATGATTGCAGGTGTTGAAGTTATCAAAGCGCCAGACGCTAAAACAATTGAAGGCGCTATCGGTGGTACGATTAACCTTAGAACAATTCGTCCGCTCGATTTGAAAGAGACGTTACTTAACGTAAGAATTCAGGGCGAATCAAGCAGTCTTTCAACAGACGGCATCAAGCCAAGACTTTCAGGTGTGGCAGGTAAGAAATGGGAAAATGCGAGAGGTCAAGAGTTTGGCGCTGTTGCAAGTTTAAGTTTCACGCAACAAGATGTATCTGCATTCCGTCCGCGTGCTGACCGTGATAATGATGCGATTGCCGATGATTTTAATCGTGACCCTTCATCTGTTGACCGTCTTTACATCCCGCCGCAATTCTTCATTCAAGATTATGATAACTTCGAATATGAAACTATTAACTTCTCCGGCTCCTTAGAAGCGCGTCCAAATGATAGCGTTAAGTTCTATGTTGACGGCATTTATAATGACCAAACTCGTCTGCAAGAGAGTTCACGTATACAAGCCTCTGGTATTAGTGCGGGTGACCTATCTAGAAACGTCAATAATATTTCACAATTTGAAACGATCAATTTTGGCTCACTAAATGGTCAAGAACTCGGTAGTATTGATGTTGCAACGGTTGGTATTATTCCGGTTCAAGCGGACGGTACTGATGGCAATCTACGTTTCTCTGGCGATACGGGTTCACGTTTAACTGAAAGTATTATCTTGAGAGCGGGTACAGATTGGGAGCGCGGAAACTTCTCTGGTAAGTTAGAAGCGTCTACATCTTCAGCAGATACAGTCTCTCCAAGCTTTGGTTCGACGCTTAACTTTATCAACCCAAATATTGCGCTTAACGGTCCGGCTCTTTTGGCATCTAATGGCAATAACGAAAATGGGACGCCGTTTCAGTATGACCTAACGGGTGGTTCATTGACATTTTCTGTTCTGCAAGACCCTGCATTGTTTGGCCCAACAACAGCTCAGCTTCTTGACCCGGCAAATCTCGTCTTGCGCGATGTGAACTCAAGCCTTGATGAATCCGAAAATCAGGAAGACGCTTTCCGTGCAGATGTCGCTTATGACCTCACTGATAATGACAGGTTCGGCAATTTCTTAAGTTCTGTTGATGTCGGCTATCGTTATAATAAAAGATCTAGCGTTCGAGATCAAATTCGTACAAGCGTTGGTCTAAGAAAGTTCGCGGATAGTCCAGGTGGTAACTTGTTCTCAAGCCTACTCATCCCAGGTCCAAACAACTTTGGTGATGCTGACGGCAGAGAGCTTTTTGTAGCTGACTTCCTCGTTATCGATCCGGAGCAAATCCAAAATGACCCTGCAGCTGTACTTGCAACATTGAACTCTGCGATTGCTGCAAATAACGCAATTACGGGTTCAACAAGAGGGCCAATCAGCTCGCCAACATCGAGCCAAACAGGCTTCTTTGACATTAACGAAAAAACACACTCACTCTACGCCCAAGCCAACTTTGAGGCGGGTATCTTTAGTGGTAATGCGGGTGTGCGTTATGTTGATACGAAAGTCGCTTCAACGGGTAACACGGTTGTTAATGGTGTTGCGACACCGACTACGACAGAAGGCAGCTATAATTTCTTACTGCCACGCTTTAACGTTGCCATCAGGCCAACTGAGGATATCGTTCTTCGCGGTGCGTATGGTAAAGACATTAGCCGACCTAATTTTGCTAACCTGTCTACGGCTGTTACCTTTAGTACGAGCCCGAACACGTCGGTTAACTTAGGTAACCCAGGCTTGCAGCCTCAAGAAATTGAGTCTTTTGATATTAACGGTTCATGGTATTTTGCACCATCAGCTGTCTTCTCTGCTGGTTATTTCAATAAGTCTCGGACAGGTCTATTTGTAACGCAGTTGGAAGATGTTGCGACAACACCGACTCCAAGTAATGCGGGTAATGTAGACGTGCGCGATGTGACGGCGCCGTGTGAAGGCGGTGGTGTCTTTAATCCGATTGCTGACCAGAACGTTTTTGCGCCAATCGACGCGAATGGTAACCAAACTTCGGGTGTTGGTGTCTGTGTTCCAACGCAACAGCAAATCAACGGCGCGGGTAGCAACTCGCAAGAAGGTTTCGAATTCGCCTTCCAGTATGATTTGTCTAACTTCGAAGATAGACTTGGGTGGGCATCAGGCTTTGGTGTACAAGCGAACTACACGCATCAAAAGTTCACGGGTAACGGAACAGATGTTTACAGTGCGTTTAGTCGTCCAAGAGATATCTTCTTGGCAACAGCAGGCGCAACGAATGTTCAGCTTGATGTTACAGAGATTGATTTGTCTGAAGATGCCTACAACGCAACACTTTACTATGAAAAGTACGGTCTTTCAGCCAGAGCGCGTTACACTTGGAGAAGTGCTTACCGTTCTACAGACTTCGGTAGTACAGGAAGCTTCCCATTTGGTTTCCCAGTTGTTCAAGAGGACAGAGGGCAGCTTAATGCTAGCATCAATTATGATGTTACAGAGCAATTGAACATCGGTATTGAGGGTGTGAACCTCACAAAATCTGATGTGACGCAGTCTTGTGTAAACTCAGGTGCCGTGACGTGTTTCCAAGGTCTAACAGATCGTCGTATCGTCTTTGGCGCGAGCTATAATTTCTAAAATTAAGCGATCAGCTTAGTAAAAACATGAAGCATCGTCCGTTCGCGGGCGGTGCTTTTTTACTTTAAATATATCCACGTTAAACAGAAGGCAGCGCCTTCTGCCACGTCCTTGCTGGCTTATAAATTATGCGACTAACCCCTGAAAACCTTAGTGTAATTCCGTCAAACGTTACACGCCCAAACTACGCGCGAGATAAGTGCGGCGTTGGGATTGTTCATTTCGGAATAGGCGCGTTTCACCGCGCGCATCAAGCCGTCTACACGGATGATGTCTTAAACCATGAGGGCGGAGATTGGCGCATTACGGCTGTGTCTCTGCGCTCCAAGACTGTGGCCATGCAAATGAACCCACAAGACGGTCTTTATACGCTATCCGAACGATCGGAAACGGGACATAAACTCCGCATAATTGGCTCTGTCAAAAATGTTTTAGTTGCGCCTGAAAATCCAGAAGCGGTCATCAATATTTTGTCTGTGCCGACGACGCATATTGTAAGTTTTACCATTACTGAAAAAGGCTATTGCCGCGCGCCTGATGGGACACTTGATTTTAAAAAAGCAAATGCAGGGTCAATTTATGCCTATTTGAAGAAGGCTTTTGAAAACCGTCAGCGCTCTGGCGTGTCAGGTCTCACCTTGCTGAGTTGCGATAACCTTGCGGGCAATGGTGCGCAGCTAGAGGGGTTAATGACCGAGTATTTGGCACATGCCGCGCCAGAATTATTGCCTTGGTTTAAAGAAAACTGCACGAGTCCTTCGACGATGGTCGACCGTATTGTGCCCGCAACGACAGAAGCAGATCGAGCGGAAGTCTCGGGCCTTTTGGGTGTGCAAGACGCAGCGACCATTGGGACAGAGCCTTTTGTGCAATGGGTGATTGAGGATAATTTTTTGGGCCCGCGCCCTGCGTGGGAAAAGCACGGCGTTCAATTTACAGACAACGTTCATGCCTATGAAACGGCCAAATTGCGCATGTTGAACGGCGCGCATTCAGCCTTAGCGTATCTGGGGCTTAAACACGGCCATGAATTTGTTCACCAAGCTATTTTAGATCCGCAACTTGCGCCGCTTATTGAGCGTTTAATGGTAGAAGAGGCTGCCCCGAGTTTAAGCCCTGCCGAGGGACAGGATCTGTCTGCCTATTCTCTTGCGCTGATAAATCGATTTAAAAACCCTGCACTTAATCATCGGCTCATCCAGATCGGGATGGATGGAAGTCAGAAAATCCAACAACGGTGGCTTGATACACTGATATATCATCAAAATTTGGGACAAGACTGTCCCGCGATACTCACCGCTATTGGGGGGTGGCTATGTCATATTCGCGGCGATAACGGGCCAGTGGATGACCCAATGTCAGACGCGCTCACGGCGCAGTGGAATAGTGTTGGGAAGGACGGAATTGTCTACGCAATTTTCTCTGATGACGGACTTTTAGCGAGTAAGTGGAAGCCTTCAATCTCAGACAAAACGTTTATTCTTCAATCCCTTTAGTAAGGGATATGAGCGGCATTTTACAGAAGGTATTGAGTGAGCACAGAAGAGTATTGGTATTGCCCTTATTTTTGTTGACCGACAGGCGAATAGTGTATACATCCTGCCTGCTAACTTGATGTGAGGAAAGTTTTTGTCCGAAAAAAGTAAAGAGCAACCCATACGTTCAGTCACTCGGGCTTTGCATGTCTTACAAGCCATAAACCGTCACGGCGCTTTGACCATGACGCAGATTTCTCGGGCCGTAAATCTGCCATATCCGACCACTTGCCGCGTCGTTTATACCCTGTTGAGTGAAGGCGTTATCGAACGCGAAACATCCCGAAAATACTACCGACCCACGGCATTATCTCAGTCCCTAAGTTGCGGCTATCAACCCCGAGTGCGTTTAGTAGCCATTGCGCGTCGGCATATTGAAAAGTTGACAAAGGAAACAGGATGGCCCGTTTCACTTGCCTCTCGTGTGGGGGCGGTGATGGTCATCCAAGATTCGACCCATAGCCTAACGACGTTGACATTTTCTGATTATCATCCCGGTTATTCATTACCCATTTTATCAAGCGCGTCAGGCATGGCCTATCTGGCCTTTACGGATGCCGAAGAGCGCCACGATATTATTGAACAGGTAAAGCGGAGTTCAATTGATGATGATGATATGTCCTTGATTTCGCAAACCCAAGATAATCATTTTGATATGATTAAAGAGGATGGATATGCCTCATTTATTCGAAACCCTCATACGAAAGACCCTGGTAAAACATCCAGTATTGCGGTGCCGCTTTATCACAATGACAAAGTTGTTGGTTCAATGACGCTGATATTCTTCTCAACGTCATTAAGAGTGACTGAGGCCTATGATAAATACCGCGATCAAATCATTGAAGCGCAAAACAATATCAATCGCGACTTGGTCGAAATGAAGCTCTTTAAGCCAGAAGAACTTAAACTGTCCTAAGCTTCGAGCTGTCCACTAAAATGGTCTTCATGATTGGCCATATACCAGTCTGCGATGTCTTCGCGAGTCGCCCACCACACATCTTCAAGAGATGTAGCGTAGGCCAAAAACTCTTTAAGCGCGCGGTTCCGATAGGCGCGGCCTGAAACATGCGGGTGAAGCCCGATGTTCATAATCCGCATAGACTCGCTACCTTCTTCGTAAAGAACTTCAAGTTCTTCGCGGAGTATGGCGCTTACCTGATCGGTCGTGTGGGCGCGTCGCGTAACAAGCGTGAAATCATTAATTTCATTGGAATAGGGCATGCCGACTATGGGGCCACTATCTGTATTGATCATAAAGGGTTGGTCATCATTCATGATGTCACAATAAAACGAACACCCGTTTTCAGCCAGAATACCAGCCGTGTTCAGCGTGCCGCGTAGAGACGATGACAACCAACCTTTGGCAGGGCGTCCAATATAATCTTTATAAGCCTTAAGCGTGCGTAGGATAATGTCCCGCTCTTTATCAATGTCGTGGGCATAATCAGTCAAAAGCTCGCCTTGCTCATAATTATGGGCCAGTATTTCGCAATCGCGTTCAAGCGCAGCATCGATCATGGCTTGCCGACGTTCAAATGTAACAGCATTCGTCGTGCAAGAGGGCTTCACGTCGTATTGATCCATCGCGTCAAACATCCGAAATAAACCGACCCTTTGGCCATATTCCCGCCACGTATAATTCGGATAATCAGGTGTATTGCCGGGCAGGGTATTGGGCAGAATTGCGGGGCCGCCTGCATAATAGGGTTTGTCTGTGTCTTTGACGAGATCCCATGTTTCGAGGTTAAACGTAACAATAACTGCGACGCGTTTTCCGTTTGGAAACTTAAGCGGTTTTCTATCGGGGAGTGTAACATAAGGGTAACGCATATATTCTACCAATCTTCGAGTAAGCGGCCGCAGCCATAAATTTTATCTTTAAAACCATTATCACGGAGCGCGTACCAATAGGTGGCCGCATTAATTGCGATAACAGGTATGCCTAGCCATTTCTCAGCTTCTGCCGCGACGCTAACGCAAGCGAGATTTGTTCCCGCTTGTACAATGGCATCAGGTTTGCTCTCGGCGAGTTTAACAATTGCGCGCCGCAATGTTTCAGGTGTTTCGTGGGCGATCATCCTGGGGCTAGGGCTTTTAAGGCCAATAATATCTGTGACTTCATACCCAACATCCGTGAAGTATTTCACCACATTTTTATCGCCGACCGGCATGTAAGGTGTCAATATTGCGATCTTTTTTATCGGCTTTTCTTCTGAATACGCCTTAAAGGCCGCTTCGCACGCATGTGACCCCATGGCCACGCCTCGACCTGCACGGGCGACCACTTGTTTGTGGAGGTCGTCGGCGCGGTCCGCGCCGTCCCAAAAAGTTTCCGCTGACATCCCCATAATAACATAGCCAGGATCGCAGCTTTTTAGAACATCAATCGCCGCCATTGTTGCGCCGCGTATATTATTGAGGAGTGTTACAAAGCTCGCATCATCTGTGACTTTAGTATCAGGTATCGCAATGCGGCAAAAGTGATTGGTAATGCCCGGAGGCTGCATCATGGCGTATTCAGGCTCTACACTTGTATTCGTGGACGGCGCAACCACTCCGAACTTCATGCGATATCCAAGACTATCTACCACATTACGCCTTAGAGGATTTGGTAAGAGTTTTTGAAATCATTTAGTCGGGCCTTTATCTTAGTCTCTTTTAGGAGCTACATTCAGCTTTGCGTCTCTTGTCCAAACATTGTTCACATGGCGGTTAGACTGCGGCTTAAGATTGAAGTTGGAGGGCAGCGGCGCGCCCCGCAAGTTTCCCAAGGCTTGTCGCAGTCATCAAGCCATTACCGGCCATATATCCGCTGGCTCCAGATCCCGAAATGCCGCGCGCTGCACCGCCGCCCGCAAACAGGTTAGGAAAGGGCGTGCCGTTTTTCCGTAGAACCCGGGCGTTTTCGTCTATTTCAAGGCCGCCTTGCGTATGGAATAGTGCACCTGTGACCTTTGCACCGTAAAAAGGTGGCGTAAGGGGTTTTTTACCCGAAAAATCGCGCCCGAATTTATCTTCTGCCCCCGTCGTACAATCCGTGGCCAATTTTAGCGTTTCCAAAAGAGCGTCCGCAGGTAAACCAAATATGTATGCGAGCGCGTCTATGCTGTCTGCAGATTTTACCGCACCGGCTCGCATTGCGTCTTGGTAATCATCAAATTTCAACATAAGTTGGTGACGTGTTTCGTCGTAAATACTCCACGCAACCGCATGAGATTGTTCCAAAACCTTTACGGCTTGCTCAGAATATCCCTTTGTTTCATCCGAGAAGCGTTGGCCGTTGGCGTTGACTTGAAACCCGCCCTCCATAATCAATGGCCAGAGGATTGGAATACCGTGACCATAAGCCAGCCCTGCATGGCCTTGATAGGCACTCATATCGCCAAGGCCGGCGTCTAGCGCTTCGCCCCATATCATGGCGTGACCTTTATTGCCGGGATGACCGTGGAAAACGGCCTTTGTCATTTCGGGAATATATTTTTCAACGAGTGCGGCGTCGCCTGCAAAACCGCAACACGCTAAAATAAGCGCTTGGCACCCAATATCTTCATTCGAACCGTCTGGCCGCGTGACTTTGACGCCAATCACCCGTCCGTCCTTATCTGCGTATAACGTTTCTGATAAAGCCTCAGTAAGAATGTCGACCCCCGCATTTTCTGCGGCGCTTATCAAGGCCCCCATAAGTTCCGTACCTGATCGATTTGGCATACCGTACATTCGCATTTTCGAGTGACCGGGATATAAAAAACCGTCAATAAGATTTAGGTTCACATTATGCGTGTTCTTAAGCCACATCACAGTATCGACAGATGTTTCTGTGCAGGCTTTAACAATAACAGGGTCAGCTTCGCCCTTGGTTTTAGCCATGATATCCGCAGTAAAAATATCCGCGCTATCTTCAATGCCCTCTGACTTTTGACCGTCTGTGCCAGAGGCAGGAATTAGACCTGTCGACATGGACGTTGTTCCGAGAAGAGATTTATCTTGTTCAAGTAACAAGACGTCTTGACCAGCATCGCGAACGGCCAAGGCGGCACACAGGCCCGTGCCTCCGCCGCCAATGACAATAACAGGGTAGCTAAACTCGAACTCTCCACTGTGATTAAAATCGACATTCGCCATGAGGTACCTTTCTTCGCAACATTAAGTCTTGGTATCTAAACTTCGCGTCCTTGGGACATGCGACTCTTTCTTTGACCGTTGAACGAATATGATTTGGGTAATCTCCTTCGGGGGCCGCAAATCACGATATATCATGACGGCATAATCTAAAGGGCACTGTCATGGGTATTGATTTTTCAAACATCACACCAATTGGAAAAGCTGCGGAGGCGTTTTTAAAAGCCGAACGGAAACTTCTAATAGGCGGAGAGTGGCGCAAATCCTTATCTGGTAAAACCTTTGATACGATTGATCCGTCCAATGGCAAAGTCATTACGAAATTGCCTTTTGCGAATGCCGCCGATGTTGACGCCGCTGTCTCTGCTGCGCGCGCCGCCCTGACGACAGGGGCATGGCCTGCAATGACGCCAAATGAGCGTGGGAAAATCCTTTGGAAGATGGCCGAACTCATCGAGGCCAATATTGACGAACTTGCGGAACTTGAAACTCTTGATCAAGGGAAGCCGCTTTATGTCGGGCGCTGGGCAGAAATTCCGGGCGCGGCGGAACAGTTTCGTTTCTTTGGCGGAGAAGCCACGAAAATCGAAGGCTCCACCATACCGTCGTCTATAAATTACCAACCCGAAGACAAACGCATATTTGCCTATACGCGCAAAGAACCGATTGGCGTCGTTGCCGCAATCGTGCCGTGGAATTCTCCGCTGGTTTTGACAGCTATGAAACTCGCACCCGCCTTGGCAGCTGGGTGTACGGTCGTTCTAAAGCCCGCCGAAGATACATCGCTCACGGCCTTGCGCTTAGGCGAGCTTATGATTGAGGCAGGTTTTCCTGCGGGCACAATTAATATTGTGACGGGCTACGGGGCCGAAACTGGCTCTGCGCTCGCATCGCATGCAGGTGTCGATAAAGTGGCCTTTACGGGATCAACCACAACGGGTCGCGCCATACTTGACGCAGCGAAGGGCAATCTTAAAAAAGTCACACTTGAATTGGGCGGTAAGTCGCCTGTCATCATCATGGACGATGCGGATTTAGACGCCGCAATTCCAGGGGCGGCGAATGCTATTTTCTTTAATGGCGGGCAAGTCTGTATAGCGGGATCGCGGCTTTATGCACACCGTAAAGTCTACGACCAAGTTGTTAGAGGTTTAGTCGAGGCCGCCAAGGGTATGAACCTTGCGCCTGGTATGGATCCAAATTGTCAAATGGGGCCTTTGGTCAGTGCGCGACAAGCTGAAGGGGTCCTTGGATTTATAAACCGAGCCAAGAAAGCGGGTGCAAAGATTGAATGCGGCGGTAATCGTATTGGGGATATTGGGTGTTTTATTGAACCTACGGTCATCAGCCATGTCTCGCCTGATATGGAAATTGTGCGGGAGGAAGTGTTCGGTCCTGTTATTGTTTGCACGCCTATCGATTCTATTGATGACGTCGTCGAGCTCGCTAACGATTCCCATTACGGATTGGCGGCAAGTGTTTGGACGGAAAACTTGTCTGCTGCGCACCGATTAGCCGCCGACATTAAGGCGGGAACTGTCTGGATAAATTGCCATGCCATGTATGATGCCAGCCTGCCAATTGGCGGCGTGAAACAATCGGGCTGGGGACGAGATAGTGGACGCCAAGCGGTTGATAATTATCTAGAGACGAAGACCGTCTGTGCTGTAATATAAGCTATGCCAAGACATATTAAAGCCGCCGTTTTTACAGCAGAAAGCGGACAAAACTGCGAAATCAAAGAGGTCTTACTCGCAGACCCAGACCCGAATGAGCTTGTCATCCAAGTCAAAGCTTGCGGGATATGCCATACGGATATTGGTGTCTCGACTTATAAAGAACGTCCATCTGTTCTGGGCCACGAGTCTGCTGGTATTGTTGTTGAAGTCGGCTCAGCCGTAACAGAGTTTGCTGTGGGCGACCGAGTCTTGGCGACATTTGGGTCATGCGGTACATGCGCCACCTGCCAAGATGAAAACCCTGCCTATTGTATAGATCACGCCGAGATGAATTTTGATGGCTTACGTCCAAATGGCAAAGGCGGAATTACGGCGCTAGACGGAACGCCTATATTCTCTGCCTTCTTTCAACAATCTGGTTTCGCAACGCATGCTCTGGTTCAAACAGAAAATACGGTAAAAATTCCAGATGATATTTCGTTTGTAAATGCGGCGCCGCTTGGTTGCGGTATCCAGACTGGCGCAGGATCGGTTTTGACATCTCTTGCCGCCAAAGCAGGGGAGTCGCTTGTCGTTTTCGGGGTCGGGGCAGTGGGGCTCGCGGCCGTTATGGCGGCCCGTAATTTAAGATGTAATCCGATCATTGCCGTGGATCTGTCAGAAGATCGCCTGAAGCTCGCCAAGACTTACGGCGCGCATTACACCCTAAAGGGCGACGCAGATAAGCTGACTGAAACGATCAAAGATTTGACGGGCGGCGGGGCGCATTATTCCCTTGAAGGTACGGGCGTGAACGCTGTGTTTCATATTGCTGTCAATTGCTTGCGGCCGGGTGGAACTTGCGGGACGTGGGCCTATCCGGGAACGTTCGGTGAGCCAATTGAGCATCCCGGCGGGTTTGCATTTATGAATACGCGGCAAATGGGCATTCTCGAAGGGGACAGTAATCCCAAAGTCTTCATACCTGAATTGGCACATATGCAGATTGCGGGTAAATTGCCTTATGATGAACTCATCACGACCTTCGCGTTCAAAGATATAAATGCGGCGCTAAAGGCGTGCGACTCCCAAAGCGTGATTAAACCCGTTCTAGTGTTTGATTGATTGAAATAAGCGCGTCGCTTCGGCCTCGTCCACGACTTCCGCATATTTGGCTTGCATATCAAACAAATTGGCTTCGTGCGGGGCAAGGTGGCGATCACCGACGGCGTCGCTGCAAACGAATGTCGTAAATCCGTGCGAACACGCATCTACACAACTCGCACGGACGCATCCGCTTGTAGAAAGACCCGTCAGCATGACGCAATCCACACCCATAGCGGTCAGGGTTGAGGCGAGAGACGTTCCAAAAAACGCGCTTGGATATTGCTTGCTTATGACAAGCTCATCCTCATTGGGCACAAGGCCTTTGGGCCATGCGCCCCATTTAGAGCCTTTGGCCATATTAATAAGCGGTTTGGCTTTTTCGTAAAAACGCCCCGCATCAATCATAGATTTATGATAGACGACATTGGTATAAATTACGGGAATGTTTTGCGCGCGTGCCACACTTTGCAGACGGATTGCCGAAGCAAGCGCGTCGTCAACATCCGCATATAAATTACACTCGGGATCAAAGTAAGCTTCAACAAAATCTATCAGGATAAGGGCGGGCCGTTTTCCAAATTCTAAATGCGTGTCAAAGACACCTTCGTAATTGTCGTCTGCTTGTTTTGTCATAGTTCGTAGTAACGCGCTGTCGGCGAAACGCAAATCACAGAATCTATAAATCCGTTCTGCGGCTATCTTTTAGCGGGATTGCAAGTCATGAAATGACGGCGCTATACCTTCTACATGGAAAAGAAACCCGTGAAGACATTGCAGAGAAAAATATCGTCTTTAGATGCGTCTCTTAAAAAGATTTGCGGCACGGATAATGTATCTTTAGATGCCGTCGACCTTGAGTTCTTTGCCAGTGATCTTTTTGAAAAAGGTATTGAACCTGAAGTTGTCGCCGCGCCTCAAACTGCGGACGAAGTCGCGGCGATCGTAAGTCTAGCTCAAAAGCTTAAACGTCCCGTTTATGTTCGCGGCGGCGGTATGTCCTACTCGAAGACATATCTGCCCGCATGCACGTCGAGTATTATGCTTGATATGCGAAGACTGAATACCATTCGTGAGATCAACTCGGATGATCTTTATGTTACCGTTGAATCGGGATGCACGTGGAAGGTATTGGACGAAGCCCTCGCGCCTTTAAATTTACGCGCCGTGTTTTGGGGCCCGTTTTCAGGCGGCAAAGCGACTATTGGCGGATCCATGTCACAAGGCACAGCCAATAATGCCGCCGCTAAAATTGGAACCTCTGACAGCGCCGTTTTAAGCTATGAAATTGTCACAGGCGCTGGCGACATCCTGACCACAGGAAAAGACGCGCAAAAGGGGCATAAGCCTTTTACCCGCAATTACGGCCCTGATTTGACGTCTTTCTTTTCTAACGATGCGGGTGCGCTTGGAATAAAGACGGCTGTAACGCTTCGCCTCGAACAAAGGCCCAAAGCTTTTGGCGGTGTGTCATTTGCGTTCGAGACATTTGAAGACACTATGGCGGCGGTCAAAGCGGCGGCGCAAACGGGACTCGCCTCTGCAGTAATCGCGATGGACGCCGAAACGTCAGGCGTCAGAGCGGGTACGCGTGGGTTAAAAGAAGACCTAAAGAAACTCGTATCCGTCATTAAATCAGCCCATAATCCAGTGCTAGGTGTAATGCGCGGCGTGAACATCGCGCTAGCGGGTGGTAAGGTTTTTGAACGGGCAAAGTTCACGGCTCATTTTCTGGCGGAAGCTCAAAATGACCAGGTTTTAATAGCGGCAGAGCGCCTGCTACGCGCAACCGTTAAACCTTTCGGCAATGAACTGCCCAATATCGCAATCTCTTTAATGCGGCTCGATAATTTCCCTGACTTGCCGATGACCCATATGGACGGACGGCGTATGTTACCCGTTCACGGCATAATACCGTGGTCCTCCATATTGGATTACGGGCAGGCATATTTTAAATTGATGCAAAGTTACAAGGCCCGTATGGACGCGGCCCGTATCATCTCTGCGGATATTTTTACAGCCATTGGGCCGAGTAGTCTCTTATGTGAACCTGTATTTTATTGGCCAGATAGCCACACAGATTATCAACGTAAAATGACGTCAGATTTTTGGTCTGATAACTGGCAAGAGACGCCTGACAATCCAGAGGCACGCGAACTCGTGGCCGAGATTAAAGACGCTATTATCGATCTGCAATTTAAACATGGTGCAGCGCATATCCAAATTGGAAAACAATATCCCTATATGCGCGGGCGATCGGAGCAATCGATTAAGTTCTTAACTGCGCTCAAGTCAGAGCTTGATCCCGATCACATCATAAATCCCGGCGCGCTGGGCCTAAAAAATTAAGGTTATAAATGTCAAACGGTCAAAAACTTAAACAACGTCTCGCCCAAGCGGAAATCTTGGTCATACCCGGAATCTATGACGCGTTGAGCGCATTGCTTGCTGAGCAGGCGGGCATGGAAGCGCTCTTTTTATCCGGATCAGCCATGTCATATTCACAGCTCGGACGACCAGATATTGGCCTTGTCACCATGAGCGAAATGGTCGATGCCTGCGCGCGAATTACGGACCGTGTGGAAATCCCCGTTTTAGTCGACGTGGATAGCGGGTTTGGAAACGCAGCCCACGCAGGCCGCACAATACGCGCCCTTGAAAAGGCAGGCGCCGCCGCCGTTCAAATAGAGGATCAATTGCCTATTAATCCTGTGAACGACCTTAAGGGTAGGCCGCTTGTGTCACCAAAAGTCATGGCAGATAAGATTAAAGCGATGGCAGATGATCGTAAAAATACGAACACACTGATAAGCGCGCGGTCTGACGCCCCCGCGAGTGAGCCTTTGGACAAGGTAATTGAGCGCGTCACGCTCTACCGCGAAGCGGGCGCGGATATTCTCTTTGCAGAGGGGCTGACCAAAGAAGTTGAGGTACGAGAAATCATAAAAGCCAGTGACGGCGTCCCCGTCCTATTTAATTTACTGCGCGGCGATACAGAGTTGAAATCCGCAAGTCAGCTCGAAGACCTTGGTGTGTCGATTGCGCTATTTCCGGGGAACGGCATCTTGTCAGTTGGTAGGGCTTTGCAAGACGCCTTCGCGGATTTAAAATCCGACCCCGCGCTGAAAGCTGAAGGCTTTCCTATTTCTGGAAAAGATTTTAATGGATTGCTCGGGACACCCGAAATTCTCGCACGGTTTAAAGACCACTTAAGCTAGCCTTCAAAATCCATCATATTGATATCTGTGCCAAAGCCGAGGCGAAGGGCTTTTTCATATAGCCAATGCCCTGCGGCTAAATCCTGCGCGGCAACGCCGAGGGATTTGTAGACGGTAATCTCGTCTGGTGAGGTGCGACCCGTAATTTTGCCGTCTGCAATTTCTCCAATCTCGGCAATGATCGTCTCTTCGCTTGCAAAGCCCGCTTTGATTGCGTCTAGCAGCTCACCGGCTGCGGCCATTGCGGCGGGACGGTAATCCGTAACAAAACGCGAGCGGGTTACAACGTCTTGATCAACCTCTGAACTTGTAGCGACAGCCGCTCCCACCAAATTGACATGCGTTCCGGGCTTAAGCCACGCGCCTTTAAGAATCGGCGTTTTTGAAGACGTCGTGGTGCAGATAAGGTCTGCGGCTTCGACAGCGTCTTGTGCGTTTTTAATAGCCGTAACCGTTTGACCGATCTCTTCGCTCAACCGCTTTGCAAATGTGGTCGCTTTTTCAAAATTGCGCCCCCAAACATAAATCGTCTTTGGGTTTCGAACCGCGAGCATGGCGAAGACATGCCTTCGGGCCTGTTCCCCGTACCCCAGAATGGTCAGTGTTTGGCAGTCCGCTTTCGCCATCAAATCTGTTGCGAGCGCGCTGGCGGCAGCCGTCCGAATGGCCGTTAAAGACGCGCCTTCTATAATTGCGAGCGGCAAGCCTTTCTCGCTATCAAAGACTAAGACCATGCCGACATGCGTGCCGTAGGGGCTGTTTTCTTCGCGAACATATTTACACACGAGTTTAATTCCGTAGCACGCTGGGGCAGCGATCGTGCCCGGCATCATCGCCATTTTCCCCTGTGTGTTGGGTATGGTCATATATTGCCGAATGGGCAGGGTTGTCTCGCCTCTGGATACGGCAATCATAGCCCCTCGCATGGCTTCGATACAATCGGGCATGGTCAGATGCTTTTCGACCATAGCTTCGGTAATAATTCTCATATCAGGTTTTCGGTTTTACAAATTTTTGAAACGCCATAGCTTCGTCTGTATTGGGTGGGCGCGGGAAGGGCGACGGCTCTATATCCCCAGGTGTACGAGGTTTGCCAATCGCCCTAAACCATTCCTCCAGTTTAGGCGGCATGAAGACCCAGAACATATGCATATCCGTCTCGCCTGTATTATCAATTATATGCACATCATTATGCGCAAAAAGTACCGTACATCCCGTTTTTACATTATGGGGTTTGCCGTTGATTGTAATGACGCCCGTGCCTTGAGTTATATAGATCAACTCATGTCCTACAGTGTGTCCATGCTCGCGCACTTGTCCACCGGGCGGCAGGACTTGTAGTCCCGAACTAAAATCATGATAGGGGTTTTGCTCTGGCGTAATATAGGTCGTGACATAACCACCGGAAGGCTGAGGTTGCCACCAGCTTTCGCCTTCATTTGGACCAATGACGAGTGATTGCATATTGGGCTCCTAGCGCGTCAAAAATTCCAGAACGGTTTTATTATAGACGTCTGTATGACTCATAGGACAAAAATGGCCGCCCCTATCTAGCTTATGAAGTTCTGAATTCGGAATGAGTTTCGAGAGCTCCTCAGAGAATCCAAACGGTGTAATTTGGTCGTCAGGCGTTCCGATAATAAAAGTCTCGCAAGCAATGTCGTGAACACGTGACCGAAGATCGTGAGACATAACGGCAGACAGTCTTGAGAGCTCTACTTGGAGACCCGGGAAGTTTGCCATGCGATCTGCGAGAAAGCTTTGGGTCGAATTCATTGTGCCCTGTAAATACCATGACGGGGTCGCGAGATATGTGCCTGTCGTCAGGTACGCTTCGGGTCCGCACGACATGAGTATCTGCCGTCGTGTATGAAACAGGTGCATGAAATAGGCATCTGGCCCCGCCCAAGAACAGGACAGGACAAGCTTATCAATTTTGTCTGGGGCTTTCAGGGCGATATGTTGACCAATTGCGCCGCCTGTTGAATGCCCGACAATATGGGCTTTCTCGACGCCCATCGCGTCCATCAGCTTTATCAGGTCATCTGCCATATGTTCCGCGCCGAGCACGACTTTATCAGGCGTAGAATGTCCGACACCGCGATGGTCGTGAAGAATGACCGTAAAATGTTTGGCAAAGGCTTCCGCTTGGTTTTGCCAAAATTGATGACGACCTCCAAGACCTGCCACAAGAAAGACAGGCGGGCCGCTCCCTATGGTTTTCGTGTAAAGTTCTGCGTCGCCAATATCATAATGTTTTTCGATCATAAGGCTTAGCCCAAGGATACAAAGACGGATTTGGTTTGCAGATAATTGTTGAGGCCATCTTCCCCGTTTTCTCGCCCCCAACCTGATTCTTTATAACCGCCGATGGGTACGTCCCAATCTGCGCCGCCGCAGCAATTGATGGTCACTTGGCCGGCTTTAATACGTTTTGCCATTTGGTGGGCGAGGGTAATGTCTTGCGTCCAAACAGCGGACGACAAACCGTATTCCGTATCATTTGCGAGCGCGACGACTTCGTCTGTATCAGAGAACTTTTGAGCCACAAGGACAGGGCCAAAAATCTCTTCGCGAGAGATTTGCATATCATTGTTGGTATTTCCGATGACCGTCGGCGCGTAGCAAAAGCCTACGTCTCCGACAGCCGTTCCGCCGCAAATTATATCCGCGCCTTCTTTGCGGCCAATGTCCACATAGTTTGAGACGCGCTCTAACTGTCGAGCAGAGACAAGCGGCCCAAACATAACCTCCATATCGAGTCCATTGCCCGTTTTCATACCCTTAGAAAACTCAGCAATACCTTCGACAACTTGGTCATAGACTTTTTCGTGAACATAAAGTCTGGACGAAGCCGTGCAGACCTGTCCTGAATTAAAGAAAATTCCCATGGCCGATCCTGGGATGGCTTTATCCAAATTTGCATCTGGGAAGATGATGTTTGGCGATTTGCCGCCCAACTCTAAAGTGACCTTTTTTAAGTTGCCGCGCGCGGCGTCTGCGATCGCTTTTCCCGTCGATGTCGAGCCCGTAAACGCGACTTTATCGACGCCTTTATGTTCTGCGAGCATTGCGCCTGCACTCCGACCATACCCTGTCACGACGTTAAATACGCCGTCAGGGAAGCCGGCTTCTTTGGCGAGTTCCGCAAGGCGCAAGGCCGTTATGGGTGTGTCCTCAGCGGGCTTTAGGACGCATGTACAGCCTGCAGCGAGTGCAGGTGCGAGTTTCATCGCAGCCATAACTAATGGGTAGTTCCACGGCACGATCAGAGCCGCGACCCCTACGGGCTCTTTTAGGGTAAAGACATGGTTTTCACCCGGCATATTTGTGTTGTGTGTCTGGCCGTGTATCTTGTCTGCCCATCCCGCGTAATAACGGAAGGCTCCAACGGTCGCCATGACGTCAACGGGTTTGGCGAGCATGAGCGGTTTGCCGCCGTCTAAGACTTCGAGCATTGCGAGCTCATCGGCATTGGCTTCGAGTATATTCGCGTATTTGTTCAAAAGGTTTGCGCGTTGTGCGGGTGGCATCTTACTCCATGCATCATTTTCTAGGGCTGTTCTTGCCGCAGAAACTGCCGCGTCAACGTCACTTTGCGTGGCGTCCGCAATAGAGGAAATGACGCCGCCTGTTGCAGGATTAATAACATCGATACGACCTTTGCCAGAAGACGCCATCGGTGCGCCATTGACGAAATGCGTATGCTTTTTTTCTAGAAATGTCTTTGCTTCCGAAGTGATTGGAACGAGTTGTGTCATATAAGCGGCCTTCATTCGAACTTGATGAGAGACTGTCTTAAGCGGTGGGTCCTGACATTGCAGAGTGGGTTCGTAATTATTCGGCAGGTGGAGCCTCTTGTCCCTTAATAATTTTTGCGTAGGGGGCCAATGCAAAACAGATAATTATTGCGCCTAATATATAAAATGTTGGGGCAATAATGCCGAGCGCGTCGCCAAGTCGGCTTTCGTCTTTATAGACGAAGTCGGTCAGAATGCCGACCGCCGTAGGCCCAAGTGACAGGCCAAGTAAATTTGCACATAAGAGGTAAATAGCCACGACTTGCGCGCGCAGACGGTTCGGTGTCACTAAGGGCAGGGCGGCAGTGCCGCACCCAAAAGGCATGGCGGCAAAGAAAATGGTTGGAATGCCGTAAGCCACCGCCTGAGATTCGTTGGGCGCATGTAAAAACATAAAGGCGAATGTCGCGGCCAGAAGTGCGGCGGTAGCGGGTACAAGAAGGTTGGCGCTATGTCCGCCTCTCTGCATCCAAAAACTGGCAATCAACCCGCCTGCGAAAACACCAGCAGGGCTAGCGATCAGGATGATTGTGCCAAATGTATTCCCAAATTGTTTAGGCGACCAATCAAAGCTGCGAGACATATATTCAGGCATCCAATTCATTATAGAAAATGTCGCGGAGGCCATGATGGCCAAGCCTAAAAATAAGCCTGCAAAAAGTCGCAAGTTGTCACGAATATATTTGAAAAGAGCGGTAAAGGATTCGCGGGCTTTGAGCGCGACAAGTTGCGAGTCCACAGCAGAAGTGCGCGGGGGTTCTTTGATTAACTGCATGAGGAAGACCAGTAAAAGTCCCGGAATGGCGACCACCATAAAGGCGAGCTGCCACGGTTTTACAACGCCCAAAATCGGCAAAGTATAGCTCTCGACCTGACTTAGAACGCCGACGATTTGTCCGCCGATAATATAGGCTAGGCCGCCGCCCAGAAACCCTGCGCCCGTAAAGCAACTGATTGCGAGCCCGACTTTTTCTTTGGGGAAATAATCTCCTATGAGGGAGTATCCAGAAGGTGTCAGCGTCGCTTCGCCTAATCCGACAAGCGTTCGCGCGATGAACATCAATAGAAATGTCGTCGCCAGTCCGCAGAAAAAAGTTGCAATTGCCCAGCAGAATATACCAACGGTTATAACGCGTGTTCTGTTTCCAAAATCCGCAAGCCATGCAATTGGAATTGCGACAATCACATATAGAAGTGCAAAGGAGAAACCCGTAAGGAGGCCAATCTGTGTATCATTAATTCCAAGATCAAGCTTTATCGGCTCAACCAAGAGGTTGATGATTTGTCGATCTAAGTATGCAAAAATAGCTGTGATGCAGAGAACCAATACAACAAACCAAGAATAAGCGCCGCCTTTCTTAAAGGGCTGAGCCTTTATTGCTTTCGTCATATGTTTCTCCTGATATTAACATATCTTCTTATTGTTACATATATTTCGGCAAAGGGGCTTTGTTCATTGGTCGACTAAATTTTATAGCGTCAGAATGAAGGGCTTTGTTTCATCCTCTATCGCGTCTATCAAAGTGTAATGACAGATGGCGCGATACATATTGTAGGAGCAGGGATAGGGGGCCTTACACTCGCATTAGGCTTATTGCGCGGCGGTAAGGCTGTGAAGCTCTATGAACAATCTTCAAAACTTGGAGAAATCGGCGCAGGCCTCTCAATATCGCCCAACGCATCTTTAGGGTTAGAGTTTCTCGGTATGCTGGACTTCATGGATGCGAAGTCAAACAAGCCTCTAACGAATTATGTTTTTCACGGTACAACAAATGAGCAATTAGTCGGCATTGATCGCACCACTGATTTTGACCGCTTTGGCGGTCATTATTACCAAATTCATCGGGCGGATTTTCACGCCGAATTAGTGCGCCGCGTTGAAGCGCTAAGCCCGAATTGCATAGAACTAGGCCATTCTCTTTCAGCTGCTGAATCAGTTGCGGGTGGGCTTGAGTTGAGTTTTACAAACGGAAAAACCATAACAGCAAAAAAAGTTGTTGGTGCCGACGGTATTAAATCCGTGATACGGGATCAGATTTTCCGTGATTGTAATCCAGAATTTACAGGTTTGATGGCTTGGCGGGGGCTCATACCCGCAGCAGAACTTGATGCTATGTACGTGGAGCCTGTCTCGCGCGTATGGGTGGGGCCAGGACGAACATTTGTAACTTACCCCATCCGCAAGACGGGTATTGTCAATGTGGTCGCCTTTGCGCAAGCGCCCGCATGGGCCGAAGAAGGGTGGTCCGTGAGGGCCGAACCTGATGAGCTTGTGACGGCCTTCGAAGGATATTGCGATGAGGTGCAAGCGCTGATTAAAGCAGTTCCAGACGAGACTTTATACCGATGGGGTCTGTTTGCGCGCGAGCCATTGGACACGTTAGTTGCAGATAGCGTCGCCCTGATTGGCGATGCCGCGCATCCCATGCTCCCTTGGTTTGGGCAGGGGGCTTCGTCGTCAATTGAGGACGGAGTTGTACTCGCGCGGAGTTTGCTGGAGACAGAAGATACCCAGACTGCCTTTAATCGCTATAATGCGACGCGGTGTAAGCGGGTCACGTTTTTACAAAAAGAATCCAATGCAGGCACAGAGAGAATGCAGGGGTTTGACCCCTATGTTTTACGCGACGCACCGCGACGAGACGAAGATGCGCTTGGTATATTTCAATATAACCCAGCGACAGTTGAATTGGTCAAAGAGGGCTTAATTTAGAAAATGGATTGTAGATAATTATGACGAAAAAACCTGAAGTCGACCCCGAACTTGGTCTGGAAATTAACGGCCCAGGTCGTCAATATTTTGACAATGTCATAATTGATAATTTGATGGATGCGCTTGTTGAAATGTCGGCAACGGTCTGGACAGTTCGGGACCGGCAGATTGTTTTGGAGAAAATTCTACTTGAAAAAGGGATAGACGCGAACACGCTGATTGAGGCGCATATTCCAGGCGAAGCTGAACTCGCGGAACGGGCAGCAGAGCGCGAAGAGATGGTCAGCCGTATTTTCCGAAGCTTCATGCGCCGCCCAAATAACGACACTGCGCTTGACGCAGATGTGCCTTCACTTCGCGAAATCAAAGATTAGGAGAGAGCTATGACACAGACCTCAACCAACCGTGGACATATTGGTCTTCTGCCGCGTCCAACGAAATTGGCAGATGAAAGCTATTTAGAATACGTCCAGAGTTTCCGGAAAATGATTATTCAAGATATGTTTCCCATCGTGACAGAAGGCGGAGATGCGCGCTACGCTGAATGGAAAGCCGAGCATAAACCCAACGCCAATGTTGATGATCTCGACGACATTAAACGCGCCTTCCGCCAAGCGCCGATTACTTTGACATGGCAAAGGTTTTTACGTTCCCAACAGGAAATGATGTGGCGCCAGACCCGACGCTCATTTGTCCGAGATACGGACGGTGAGCTTGCTAAAATGGACGTAGCAGAAACGCAAGGTCCGGGTAAACTGATTTACGACAAAGACTTCGTAGTTCCAAATTACACACGTCAGGAAATTCATCTCCAGCCCGGCGGATATACCGATGATCCTCTGGCGGGCGTGGTCTTCCATTACGGTACAATGGTGTTCTATGAAGGCACGAATGACCAAGATGAATTACATATGGAACTTGCAGAGCTGACGACAAAGCCTGAAGGCAAATGCGAGCGAATTTTAGATATTGCGTGTTCGATTGGACAAGCCTCAACCGCACTTAAGAAAATTAATCCTGATGTAGAAATCACGGGCCTTGATGTGTCTCTGCCGCTTCTAAGGTATGCGCATTCCCGTGCTGTAGATCAAAAAATTGACGTTATATACCAGCAGGCACTTGCCGAAGACATGCCATATGAAGAAGGGCATTTTGACGCCGTCTTGTCATATTTATTGTACCACGAAGTCGCCGAAGAGAAGATCGAGGAAATCGTAAAAGAAGTGCACCGTGTCTTGCGTCCCGGCGGCACATTTTCAATCTTTGATTTCCCAAATAACCATGGCCAGACTTTGCCGCCGTCCTACAGGTTCTTGATTGACTTTGATTCTAAGAATAACTGCGAGCCTTATTCCGTCGGGTTCGTGCATTGTGATTTTATGGGCATTCTTAGCCGCGCGGGTTTTGAAGTCACAGAAGGACCTGCAACATCTAATCCGTTTTTGCAGTCAATCGTCGCGACCAAAAAGGCTTGATCCCATAGTGCGTTTCAGCGTCTCTAAAAGTTTGTTAAGGGCTGGATTGGGAATATCGTTTTTGCGGTAAACTAATCCCCCTTTGCGCTTAAGCCTGTCTTGGCCGATATTTAGGATAGATAATTGTCCCGCTGCAATATTGTGCTCCACCATGTGACGCGGCAATAATGTAATAAACGGTGGCTGGCTAATCATCGATCTGAGCAGTGTCAGGGAATTTGTTTTCAACGCAATAGGCGACGATGTTTCACCCTCGCTTGTGAATATATATTGGTAGAGGTCATTGGCGTGTTGTTCATCCACCACGGCCCATGGATAGGCCGACAGGTCTTTAAAACTCAAAGAACGGCGGGTACTTAAAGGGTGATCTGAACTCACGACATATTCAATGGTGATATCCAATAAAGGCACAACGTGAAGATCATCTGGTATATCGGTGAAGGGTAGGTTGGAGACCATAATATCAATTTCGCCAGATGAAACACTCTTTATCAAATCATCAAAAAGCCCGCTGGTCACTCTCATTTTAATGTCTGGGTTCTCAGCCGTGAGCGCCCGCAAGGCTTCGGGCAAAACTTGGCCCGCAAACATCGGGGCCATCCCTATATTCAACGTGAAATCTGGTTCTTGGGCTTGCGCCTCTGCCACAGCTTTTTTTGACTCGCTGAGGATGAGTTTGGCCCGTCGATATAAACGCTCCCCCGCCGCAGTAATCTGAATGCCGCGCGTGCTGCGCTCAAGTAGTGTGACGCCAAGGCTCGCTTCGAGGTTTTGTAAAGACCGCGACAAAGCGGGTTGGCTGATTGGGATAACCTCTGCCGCCGCCAAAAGGGTTCCATTGTCGACGATTGCTACAAAATGTTTGAGCTGTTTCAAATCCATAAGTCATCATGCGCTTTGTGCATAATTGTGTCTAGCTATATGCTAAAAGAGTAACCGCAGAGCGGAGGGGCTATGCTGCCCATTTGCAAAGCGTGTTCGCAGTTTTCATAAGAGTGTATGACAGAAACATCTCTTAAATCGGCGCTCAACACCGGCGAATTAATTTTGGCACCCGGCATCTTTGATATGATGTCCCTCATGATCGCCGATCAGAAATCATTCCCAGCTTTGTTTCTGTCTGGCTATTGGGGCATGGCGTCACATTTGGGCGTACCCGATGCGGGGATTGCGACCTATAGTGATTTTATCGAGCGCATTTCGCGTATGTGCGCAGTGTCGAACACACCGATAATTGCGGATGCGGACACAGGGTTTGGCGGTCTTCTTAATCTGGACCACACAGTAAAAGGGTATGAGCGGGCAGGGGCTGCAGCGATACAAATCGAAGACCAAGTCAGTCCCAAGAAATGCGGACATCAACCGGGCAGGCAAGTCGTCCCAAGCAAAGACATGGTGACACGAATTAAGGTCGCACAAGACGCCCGTCTGTCTGAGGACTTCCTCATCATTGCACGCACGGACGCTTTGACCATCGAAGGCTTGGACGCCGCTATAGCGCGGGGGCAAGCCTACGCCGCCGCAGGCGCGGATATTGTGTTTGTCGAAGCGCCTCAGTCCGAATTTGACATGCGGCGCATATGCGCTGAAATAGATGCGCCGCAAATGGTGAATATGGCGCACGGCGGACATACGCCGATATTGCCCGCAGAAACCCTCGCGGATATTGGTTACGCAATTGCCATTGTTCCAGGCGCGCCAGTCTTGGCCGCGATTGAGGCGATGGATAAGGTTTACGATCATTTGAAATTAGGGATAATCAATTGCGAGGCAGAGCAACCGCTTTATGATTTTCAAACCTTTTGTAATCTGATTGGGTTCCCTGATGTTCGGGCTTTTGAAAAGAAATGGGCGGATCAATGAGCTTAAAATCTAATGTCAAAGCGGCAAAGACTTCTGAATATTGGCGCGATGCAGGCGAGGCTTTGAATTGGGATAGTCCATTTGAGACTGTTTTGGACGACGATAACTCACCCTTTGCCAAATGGTTTTCAGGTGGAACCTTAAACACATGTTACAACGCCGTTGATCGGCATGTTGACGGCGGGCGGGGCGATAAAGTGGCGCTTATATTTGACAGCGCCATGACGGGAACGAAACGCCAATTCACGTATCATGCGCTGAAATCCGAAGTCTCAAAGGTTGCGGCTATGCTAAAGGCGCACGGCGTGTCTAAGGGCGACCGCGTGATAATTTACATGCCGATGATAGCTGAGACGGTTTTCGCGATGTTGGCATGCGCGCGCCTTGGCGCTGTTCATTCCGTTGTCTTTGGCGGGTTTGCGGCGAACGAATTGGCGAAACGAATTGACGATGCCAAACCAAAGCTTGTTCTCTCGGCCTCGTGCGGTTTGGAGCCGTCAAAGCGCGTTGAATACAAGCCTCTATTAGATGAGGCCATAGACGTGTCGCGCCATAAACCCGAGATGTGCATTATTTTTCAACGTCCTGAATATAGCTGCGCGCTCTCTGAAAAGAGAGACGTTGAATGGGACACGCGAGCATATGTTGGAGAGACGGTTGACTGCGTCTCTATGGCATCAAGTGACCCTCTTTATATTCTTTATACCTCGGGTACGACGGGTGTGCCTAAAGGCGTTGTAAGAGATAATGGTGGCCACGCAGCGGCTCTGCTCTGGAGTATGAAGACCGTCTACGACGTAAGGCCTAATGATGTATATTGGGCCGCGTCAGACGTGGGATGGGTCGTCGGGCACAGCTATATCGTCTACGCGCCGCTCTTGTTTGGATGCACAACAGTCATGTATGAAGGTAAGCCCGTTGGAACCCCTGATGCAGGGGCGTTCTGGCGCGTAATAGAAGACTATAAGGTCAATATTCTCTTCACCGCACCGACGGCAATTCGTGCGATTAAACGTGTAGACCCAAAGGGGGCCTTGCTTGCAAATTATGATTTATCGTCACTTCGGTCTCTTTTCCTTGCAGGCGAACGTGCCGACCCCGATACAATTTATTGGTCAGAGAAAGCGTTAAAAATCCCCGTCATAGATCATTGGTGGCAGACAGAATTGGGATGGCCCGCCATTGCCACCTGCCTAGGTCTTGGGGAGCACCAGACACGCGTTGGCAGTGCGGGGCGTCCTGTTCCCGGTTATCACTTTGAATGTTTAGGGCCAGATCACCAGCCTGTACCAATCGGCGAAAGCGGCGACATTGTCCTGAAAATGCCGCTCCCGCCCGGTTGCCTGTCAACGCTGTGGGAGAATGATACAGGGTTTAAGTCCTCTTATCTGACGGATCATCCAGGGTATTATTTAACAGGAGATGCAGGCTTTATTGACGAAGACGGATATATTCACGTCATGAGCCGAACCGACGATATCATAAATGTCGCGGGTCACAGGCTTGCGACAGGCGCTATTGAGCAAGTTGTTTCGGCCCACGCTGATATTGCCGAATGCGCGGTGATCGGCGCGCCTGACGCGACGAAGGGCGAGGTGCCTATGGGGTTTATGGTGTTAAATATGGGTGTCACCACGCCAGAAGACGAGATCCTGGCTCAAGTCGTCAAAGACGTTCGAGATAAAATTGGCCCTGTCGCCGCCTTTAAGAAGGCCGTCATTGTTTCCAAGTTGCCGAAGACACGGTCTGGTAAAACCCTTCGCGGGACGATCCGAAAAATTGTTCACGGTGAACCCTTTGATATGCCTGCCACTATCGAAGACCCTGCCGCGCTGGATGTGATAAAAGCGGCGTTGTAGTTATGCGTAAATCGCATAAATAAATCACAATATATATTATGCATGCATATTAAAGTTTGACATATTTAGAACTGTAAGACTTCCCCAATAGGAGAACATCATGGCTTTTAATAAACATCCGATCAGGCCCGTAACGCAAGACGAGATTGACACGTATAGGCGCGACGGTGTCGTGTGCCTTCGGCAAGTTTTCGATAAGGACTGGATTGAAAGCTTACTTGAGACGTCCAGAAGCATTGTTGTTGACCGCGAAGACCATGGCTTGCTTCCGACTATGCCGGGGCGCTATATGGCACGTTGTATCCCAGAATTTCGTCGTTTTGTGTTTGAAAGCCCTCTGGCTGAAGTTGCAGGACACGTGATGGAGTCAAAAGAAATTAGGTTCTTTTTTGACGAGTTTTTCGCCAAGCCCCCGCAATCTGATGCCAAAACAATCTGGCACGTAGACCGCATGGCATTTCCAGTCGAAGGCAAAACAGTACCATCACTTTGGATACCGCTTACAAAAATTACTAAGGAAAACAGCTTAGAATGTATTGCAGGCTCGCATAGCCAAGATGTTAAATACTGGCTCTTCTCGCCAAACGCGCGCAAAATGATTAAGCCTGCCGACCGCGTCCCGCATCCAGATTGCGAAACTTTACGCGGGGATCCAAACACAGAATTCCTTAAATGGGACATGGAGCCAGGGGATATGTTAATCGTCCATCCTTGGACGCTTCACTATTCTGCGGGTAATCCGACAGATGATTGGCGTATCGCAATTTCCGTTCGCGTCTTTGGCGATGATATTCGCTGGGCTCCCAGACCTGACTGCCTCAATATTGCGGGGATTAGCTTTGACGAAATGCTCGAAGGCGCAAAACCTGGCGGATCACACATTCCGCTCCTTTGGTCCGAGGACGGGCATTCAGAGGGCGATACGCACTACCCGCGTGGTTTCGCGACAAGCTGGCCTAAAATGCAGATGCAGGGTATTAATGAGTACAAAACGTTTACGGAGATGACCGCTAAAGAGCAGTCAGGCGCGCTCGACGCAGAACGCATAGAAGCGGCAGAGTAGGGCGGCACGCTTTTTATTTTTGGGGGATTGGCGCGCTGCCTTCAGCAAAGTCAATTCCCTTTAAAATGATATTGGGGAGCTGGCTGTTATCCCACGTTACGCCTTTGGGCATCCAACCGCCCGTGCGCATGATAACCATGTCTGCAGACGGAATAATGTACGCCACTTGATGACTATTTCCGTCAAACATAAACAGGTCGCGCGCCAAATAAGGCTCGCTATGCAAAGTCTGACCCAAGGGTTTGTCAGGGTTTAAAGGTCCGCGTTTTTCAATATACGGCCCTGCAACATAGACGCCCATGCCTGTATGCGGATTTTGCGGTGTGGCTGTTCGCGCCTCTTTGACAAACCCTGTCGGCAGCAGCTGTTCGCTGTCCCAATTCCCGTCTTGCAAAAACAAAACAGCGAAGCGCAAATAGGTCTCTGCTGGCAGGAGGATACAGCACCCCGAATGCGGCGTTCCGCCCTCGCGGTTCATCCAAACCTCGCCGCCTTTTGCGCCGAGGGGTTTTAGTATTTCTTTTGAAACCCAGTCTTCGTATTGAACGCCTGTTGCGCGTTCGATCAACGGCGCGACAAGTTCGGATGCAGAATTTGCATACTCATATCGGGTACCAGGCTCGTCAACCAAAGGGTAGTCATAGATGATAATATCATCATGAAAAGGATGCATATAAGCGCGGTTTAACACATGTTCCGGCTCTAACGCTTGGCCTTGAGGTAATAAACCTGTTCGCATATCTAAGAGATGCCTTACGAGAATTTTCTCTTTTTCCGTCCCTTTCCAATCGATTATAAAATCGGAAACAGATTGATCTAGAGATTGAATAAAGCCTTCTTTGATCGCGCGTCCAACAGCGAGGGTACTTAAGGGCTTTGCGAGAGATTTTGATACGACCAAACTGTCTTTGTTAAATTCGCCGAAATAGTGCTCTGTTTCTACGCCGCCATTGCGCCAAACCATAAAGGCACTGGTGTTCTTTTCTGTCACATAAGCTTTTGCCGCGTCTATTGCGTCTTTTGAAATTGTCCTCTGTTCTGATTTGGGCAGGGCTTTGTAAGATGTTGATCCCATAACGGGGGCAATCGGGTCATAGGCCTTTAGGCCTGTCGCTTGTGATTTACCCCGCGCGTTAAACCGCTTCATGTATAAGGCTTCCGCGTCTTCGCTATAGATCGGTTTAAGGGCCTCATTGGGTTCAGCTATGCTGCTTTGCGTGCAGGCGGCCATGGATAAGCTTGCTAATATTGAGGCAGATAAGAGTGCTTTCATGATTTCTGATATCATAAAGCACCCTGTTTTTGACAATCCCGCGAGCGATAGTCTCCTAGTGGTTAAAACGATCGGCTTTCCGATGAATTTTAGTATCGTGTTATAGCTGTAATATGGAGGCCAAAATGTCACAAAAACTTATAACCTTAGGATTGCTCTTAGGGGCCCTGTCTTTCGTGTCGTGTTCCGTCGATGTGCCGTCATCCGACGTGTCTGTGACAGTGCCAAAAACATCAGAGGCTACCGATACACAAGAGCAGGCGCCTGCCAATCAAACCCCTCCAACCTTCGCGGATATGATAAACATCAACACCCCGCTTGCCACTGTAGAAGGTAAATATAAAGCGCTGCCATTCGAGATGGAATCTAATCAGAGCTTGGCGACGGAACTAGACGCATTTGCAATGCAGACTGAAACCTATTCTTTAATCGTCTGGCATAAGGGCAAAATTGTTTATGAAAGCTATCCTGCGCCGTATAGCGCTGAAACACGCAGCGAGAGCGCGTCCATGCATAAATCGGTTATGGCATTGCTTATTGGCGCGGCGATTGAAGACGGATTTATCAGCGGCGTAGACGCCGTAATCGGCGCTTATATTCCGGAATGGGCAAATGATCCGCGAGGCGAGATTACAGTTCAAGACCTGTTGGAAATGAGTTCGGGTCTAAAGCCTTTAAGCTCAGAAGGCGGGATGAATTCGCCTTCCGTGAAATTTATGATGGACGGGGCAGGCGCGCGCGAAACCATTTTAGGCTTAGAGCTTTTGGAAGGGTCTGAAAATGTGTTCCATTATCAAAATGCGGTCAGTCAGCTTTTGGGCCTAATCATTGAAAACGCTACGGGACGAGCCTACCAAGACTATCTATCAGATCGTCTGTGGAAACCTCTGAGGGCCCGTGATGCTAAGGTCTGGCTTAATGAGCCGGATGGTTTCGCCAGAACATATTCGGCCCTTTATGCCGTACCGCGTGATTGGTTGCGTCTAGGACTCACTGTTAAAGACTTTGGTGCGTTTAACGGATCTCAAATTATATCGAAGTCTTACATCCAACAAATGACGTCTCCGTCTCGCGCCTATGCAAATTATGGATGGCAAATTTGGCGCGGCGAAAATTTTGAACCCGCAAGGTTTTATAACGCGGCTAAGCAAGGATTTCCAGTAGGGTCAAGCGCGCCATTTGCAGTGGAGGATATTCTTTATTTTGACGGGTTTGGTGGACAGCGCGTTTACATAAGCCGCTCTGAGGATCTGGTTATTGTTAGGCTTGGAAATGTCCGAATGGACTGGGATGATAGCAAGCTGCCAAATTTGGTTTTGTCGAAACTCTAAGGAAATGATTTGGACGCGTTGGCGGCTTGGTGGAAATCCGAATTATAGACCTTAGTCCAATTTAGGTTTTCCGTCCGTCAGATTGAAGCTTCCGTGTCGCGAGTATTTGCGTGTTTCGCCATCTTTGCCGATTTGGAATTTGATCAATGGGCGTTTTTTCTACTAGCTCTTTATGAATTTCTGACGCGTGTTGGTCTGTCCAATTATAGTCCGTTTTTGCCAATCGACCCATATTTTTCATCATAGGCCCAAGTTGATCCACAAAGCCTTGGAAACCTTCTTGTGCATTTAAATGCGCGGTTTCAAACGGGCCGATCGAGGCCCAACGCAGTGCAAGGCCATCCGTCATGGCGCTATCAATATCCGCTGCTGTGCAATAGCCTTCGGCTACCAAATGCATGGCTTCGGCCACCAATGTGTATTGTAATCGGTTCAAGATAAATCCATCGATTTCCTTTTTCAGAATTATAGGTTTCATACCTGAGTCTGAAAGAAACATGTTCGCTTTTTTAATCGTATCTCCACGGGTTTTCGAAGACCCGCATAGCTCGACCAGTGGAATGAGGGACGGCGGATTAACAGGATGCGCGACGAGGGCGCGTTCAGGGTATGTGATGTCTTCTAAAAATTCTGAGCCTTTAATCGCGGACGTTGATGAAGCTAGAATTGTATAAGCGCGTGACAGCACAGATATTTTCTTGAAGAGGGCTCGTTTCACTTCCAGGTTTTCACTCACACTTTCTTGGATGTAATCAGCAGAGGCGCAGGCTTCGGCCAAATTCTTCGCAAGAGAAATGCGGCTCAGTATCGTTGACGTCGCTTCATCTCGGCCGCCGTGTTCATTGATTAAGTCGAGTGTGTCCTGAATTAAAGGCAGTGAAAACTGTGTCAGTAAATCCGTGTTTTTATCAAATAAGACGACGTCATGCCCCGCTCTTGTAAAGACGACAGCCCACGCGCTGCCAACCGTTCCGCAACCGATACATGAAACTCTGGCCATTCTATGCTCCGCCTAGTCGGTCCACTTTTTCTCGAACTCCCATATTTCAGGAAATCCGATAAGGTCGTTAAATTCAGAGAAACTAAACAGAGGAACGTCAGGCGAAAGGGAGGTTCCCGTGCTTTTGAGGTTTAGCAGTGACCGCTCAACAGCCGCCGCTGCTGCAAGGCTCGTCATGGCAGGAAAAATTGTCATCGCATACCCAATGTCTTGTAGTGTTTTATTGGGCAGAATAGGCGTCTTCCCCCCATCGGCCATATTCGCCATCATAGGTGTGGAGATACGTTTGCACGCGTCTCGCATTTCTTCTTCAGTTTCGAGCGCTTCTACAAAAATCATGTCAGCGCCCGCTTGGCCGTAGGCGATTGCGCGCTCAATTGCGGATTCGTAGCTTTCGGGATGTTTTGCGTCGGTTCTGGCTATGATGATCGTATCAGGATTTTTTCGAGCTTCACAGGCGACTTTAACTTTTGCGACCATGTCCGCCAAAGGCACGACACGTTTATTGCGTGTGTGGCCGCATTTTTTTGGAAATTCTTGGTCTTCAATCTGTATGCCGACCGCACCAGCGGCTTCAAATCCTTGGACTGTGTGGTGGACATTTAAAAGCCCGCCATATCCGGTGTCCGCATCCGCAATCACGCCGGCGTTAGAAATCTTTGCAAGGGTTGTGACCCTGTCTAGCATTTGAGTATAGCTGGCAATGCCTGCATCTGGCAGACCAAAGGCCGACGCCGTTGCCCAGTAGCCCGACGCATAAACAAAATTAAACCCGACTTTGTTGCAAATGAGGGCCGATATCATATCTTGAATACCTGGCGCACACACAAATGTTTGGGACTCTAGAGCGGCACGTAAATTAGGTTTTTTCATGGAAGTGACTTTTTCGTATCATTAAAAATTGAGAGTTGCTCTGGCGATAAATACAGCCAAGGCTCTGTGTCTTTTTGGCCGCGCTCAAAGGCTAATATATCTTTGATATCCTCTGAAAGGATAGACTGTGTTTCGTCTAAACCCAGCAAGAGCGTTCTTTTGTGGAAAGGCTTCACATCGAATTTTATAGAAATGTCGCCAGAAGAAATTGTCTGTGTTTCTAGGTTTATAGTAACCGTGCGTCCATCAATTGCGCACTGCATAATTTGGCCGTGATCAGCTTCGCCCAGTTGAATTGGGAGGATTACGTTCTTAATACAATTCGCAAATAGAATATCGCCAAAGCTCGGCGCAAGAATGCAGCGAATGCCAAAATCCGCGAGCGCCCAAACGGCATGTTCGCGGCTGGACCCAATACCAAAACGCGGGCCTGCAATAATGATCTCAGCAGTATTATATGGCTGCACATTCAGAATAAAATTTTTATCCCTGCGCCGCTCGCTAAAGAGATGTTTTCCAAACCCGACTTTGTCCATCAATAGAAGAAAACGCGCGGGTAAAAGCGCGTCTGTATCAATATTATCCTCATTAAGCGGTGCGGCTATGCCGTGAACAGTCGTAAATTTACGCATGGCGACCCTCCGCCAAATTCCGCACATCCGTTATATGCCCGCTAAGGGCTGCGGCGATTGCCATTTCAGGGCTCATAAGGTGGGTCCGTCCGCCTTGGCCCTGCCGCCCTTCAAAATTACGATTGGATGTCGACGCGCAGCGCTCACCCGGTTCAAGTCGGTCGTCATTCATAGCCACACACATAGAGCACCCTGCCTGTCGCCATTGAAAGCCTGCCTCGATGAATATTTTATCAAGTCCTAAGGCTTCGGCTTGGGCGCGTACAGTCGCTGAACCCGGTACAATCATGGCGGTGATGTTGGCGGCGACCTTGTGCCCCTGAATAATTTGCGCACTCCGCTCAAGATCTTCTAATCGACTATTCGTGCAGGACCCGATGAAGACTTTGTCGAGTTTTACGTCGCTTAGATATGTGTCAGGCTCTAAGCCCATATAGTCTAAGCTTTTCTGAATTTGAGCGCGACGTCTCAAGTCTTGTTCATTCTTTGGGTCTGGTAATTTACTAGTGATTTGGATGCAGTCCGAAGGATTTGTACCCCATGATACATGGGGCGCTATTTCGGATATATTTAATGATACCTCCTTATCAAATACGGCGTCTGTGTCGGTTATAAGGGTTTCCCAATGTGTCAGGGCTCTGTCCCAAAGCGCGCCTTTCGGGGCGAGGGGCTTATCCTTAAGATACGCAAATGTAACCGAGTCAGGGGCAATCATCCCAATTCGGGCACCCGCTTCTATAGACATATTACATAGTGTCATTCGGGCTTCCATCGACAGCGCGTTAATGGCTGGGCCGCAATATTCTATCGCGTGATTTTGACCGCCTGCGGTACCAATTTTTACGATCAAGGCAAGAATGATATCTTTGACTGTGACACCGTCTGAAAGCGTCCCGTTCAAGGTCACGCGCATTTGTTTTAGCTTTTTTTGGCGCAAGGCTTGTGCTGCCATAACTGTCTCGCACTCGCTCGTGCCAATGCCAAATGCAAGGCAGCCAAAGGCGCCGTGGGTCGAGGTATGACTGTCCCCGCAGACAAGCGTACTACCGGGCAAGGTAAAGCCAAGCTCTGGGCCTATGACGTGCACAATTCCGTGTCGGATATCATCAATTGAGATATAAGACACGCCGTACTTTGTAGTGTTCTCGATCAGCCGCGCAACTTGCCGTGCGCCGAGACTGTCCTTGGGTGTGTTTGTACGAAATTGTGTCGGCACGGCATGGTCCGCCACGGAAATATGTGCGTCGGGTCGGCGTAGTCTTAAACCGCGATGTTCAAGTCCCGCGAAAGCCTGCGGGCTAGAGACTTCTTGCACCAAATGCCTGTCAATATAGATGAGGCTTTGGCCGTCATCGTAATTTTTGACAATATGGCTCTCCCAGACTTTGTCGTAGAGTGTAGTTGGAAACATGTCACAGTAATAGTGCCTCAATGGTGGAGTCGCGTCGCAAACTCACAAGTGTTCGAGTAGCGAGTTATTACAAGGTTCGTTTAATACACCTGCCCGAGCCGTTTAGGTTTCTCAAGGGGAGTTTCGAGGGAGGGGAGAGTGTATGAAGCCAGACTATATGAAGCAGCAAGTTATGATCAGCGGCGGCGGCCCGAGTGGCATGGCGGCGGCTATTATGCTTCTTCAATATGGTTGGGAAGACATTGTGATAATTGAGCGCCAAGAAAGCCATGCGAAATTCGACCGAGGGAAAGCTTTTAATTATCAGCTCGGCGGTCGGGGGCAGAACATGCTCTCTCACATTGGGATTGAAACTGCGGAAATTCTGAAATACGGCATCGCAAATGAAGCATTTGTTTTAAATAGTTTTAATCCTGAAGGCGTTGAAACTTCGTTTTCTATACCCTTTGTATTGCCCAGTAAAAAGACAGCTTATTGGATTACGCGCGCCGCGCTGTTAGACATGTTGTATCAGAGATTAAAGACGGTGAACTCTGACAACCGTATCAAAATTTTATACGGTCATAAATTCAGCGAGATAGCGGTAAATGAAGGGGAGGTTACGGTAAGGGTCACTAACCCTGACGGAAAAGATCTTCGGTTTACGCCTTGGCTAATATTGGGCTGCGACGGTGTAAATTCTAAGCTTAGAAAAAGCTTAGCCGCTTTGGCACAGCCCAACTCAAGTGACTTTGATATGGTATCCAGTCCGTCCCCGAGCTCTGACCTCATGTATAAGGTCATAAGACTGCCCAGAAACATGACTGTTAACGGTCAGGCTGCGGCTGTGAAAGATCACGCAAAGTCATATGTGTTTACGTCAACTTTCAAAAGCCTTCACAAACGGTTATCGCTTTTTTCTCTCCCCGTAATGCGCCCAGAAGACCCCCGTATGGCAAATATTATTTTGCCGCAAAATCATGAGTTTTGGAAAATTCAGTCTTCTGAAAACCTTACCTCCTATCTAGAAACTGCATTCCCTCAACTAGATATAAATGAAGTCTTTCCGCAAGAAGAGGTGAAGGATTTTATGGCCTTAAAAGCAGCCAAGTTTCCTGATCCTCAATACGCGCCAAAGATAGGGATGGAGATAAAAACAGAAGCTTCTGTGACCTGTTGCTTGCTGCTTGGCGACGCGGCGCATGCCTTCCCGCCCGATTTGGGTCTGGGGGTAAATTCGGCTCTAGAAGATGTATATCATTTTGGCCAAGCCCTAGAAACGCATGACCAAAATTATGTAAAAGCGATAGCCGTTTATGAAGCGGAAAGGCTCCCTGAAAGTCGTGCGCTTGTACGGCTTGTCAAAACGGTTTTTCCTTATCAGTATAATCATGTCCCGTGGCGGCTTAAACTGTCCCTTGTTAAGTTTTTTGCTCAAATCGGTATTAGCAAAATTACAGCTGGTTTGATCGCGCAGCCCGGGTTCCGCCTGTGCCAAGACCACACGATCTCTTATACGCAAATGGAACGCCGTATCAAAACAGCAGACCTTGTATTTTACGCGATAATTTTGATGATCTTTGCGGCAATGTTATATTTTGTTTTTAGGGTGTTCTAATTTATGCCGCGCGTGAACACAGATAAATCATGGGATTATATAATTATTGGCGGAGGGTCTGCGGGGTGTGTTCTGGCAAACCGTCTTTCAAAAGATTCGCGCAATCAGGTTTTACTGCTTGATGCAGGTAAAGGTAATTGGTCACCGAGCCTCCAAATACCTGCTGGGATGATGACCGCGATACAAAGCGATAAGTTCAATTGGAAATATCCGTCCGCGCCTGACCGTTCGAGACAGGGCCAAGCCGAAACATGGTCGGCGGGTAAAGCCATTGGAGGCGGAAGCGCGATCAACGGCATGTTCTATATTCGGGGACACCGCAGTGACTATGACAGATGGGCGCAAGCGGGATGTGCGGGATGGGACTACGCGTCTATTTTGCCGTATTTTAAATCGTTGGAGGCGTTTGAGAACGGCGAAGATGAATTTAGAGGCGCGTCTGGCCCGCAATCCGTGACCTTTGCGCGGCACCGCCTCCCATTGATCGACAAACTTGTCAAAGCCGCTACTGCGCGCGGTCATCCCTTTAATACGGACTATAATGGTCAACACCAAACGGGTGTCGGATATGCGCAGGGGAGCCAGAAATCAGGGCGACGACACTCGTCTGCTAGCGCATTTTTAGGCCCCGCCCGAAAGCGAAAGAATTTAACCATCCTATTGGGCGCGCAAGCCACGCGCATAGTCTTTGAGGGGAAACACGCAACAGGTGTGGCCTATCGACATAAAGGCGCGGATTGCATCGCCTACTGTTCCCGCGAGGTTATCTTGTCTGCAGGCGCTATGGGCTCTCCAAAAATCCTGATGCATTCTGGGATTGGCCCTACAGACATATTAGAGGAATTTGGCATAAAGGTTTTGAAAGACGCGCCGCAGGTGGGACGTAATTTGATAGAGCATCCTGCCGTATATTTAAAAGCCAAGACACATATGCCGTCATTGAATTCGGCGGCGCATCCGATACGGTTTCCATTTGTTCTGGCAAATTGGCTGCTACGCGGGCAGGGGGCTGCAAGTTCTGCTGCGGCGGCGGCACAAGTCTTGTGCCGATCACGTGAAGGACTGATTGCGCCCGATATACAACTGCTTCTGACGCCTGTCATGTTCAACTTTGACCTTGTCAAAAACAAAGCGTCGATTCCAAGCGAAAACGGAATGTCGATTGCCGTCTTAACTCTGCAACCAGAAAGCCGAGGTCGTATTGTGATCAATTCACCTGATCCATAGGCGCCGCCTTTAATCGAACATGAATTGCTTGGGAAACCCGCAGATATTGACACACTAGAAATTGCTTTGCGCAAAGCGGTAGAGATTTTCACATCGCCCGAACTTTCGGATGTCATTGGGGAATTGGAGCCAAGCCTAACAGTTGAGAGCCCCCGCGAGGCCTATCGTGATTATATCCGTCAATCGAGCTTTAAGGGAGATCACGCTTGCGGAACCTGCCGCATGGGCAGTGACGATCTTTCAGTTTTAGACCCGACATTAAAAGTCCGCGGCGTTTCGGGACTGAGGGTTGTCGATGCGTCGATCATGCCCATGATACCGAGTGGCAACACAAATGCGCCGACGCTGATGATTGCTGAAAAAGCTTCTGCTATGATCTTAGGTGCACAGCTTTCCCCGCGCGTCGAATAAAGTGTATCTTTATATGTCAGCATATTAGGGTTCGCTATGTTCACAAATTCACACAGGCGGAAATTATATGTCAGACACATGTATCGACACCCTCTACAGCCCGAACTTTGCCGAAAGTTCGAGACAAAGTTTTGTCGCGGCGTTGAAGGGCTATGTAAACGGTCCCATGGAACAACAATTAGCGGCTTTATATTCGCACGACATTGCGCCAAAATTTGAGCGTGAGGCAGGCCGCGCTCCAAATACGGCCAGAGACGTGATCCCATTATTTGAAGATGAAAAACTGTATCAGCTTTGGGCGTCTATGGTTTACACGTCACAAGATTTGTTATGGGAGACTGTTGGACATTCCGTAGACCGTCAACGTCCAGAATTTGAAGCACTTGCGAAAAATCTAGAGTCTCAATCTAGGCTAGGCTCAATTCAGCTTAATCCCGAGCTTGATATTCCGTCTCCGATTGCGACCACTGAAATTCACCGTCAGCCGGGGGGGTATTTTTACGAAAATGATTCTCAAGACCTGACAGCGGCATTGCAGTACTTTGCCAGTATTGAGCTCTACCGCAAAGCGAAAGGCTTAAGCGCAGGGGCGAAAACAGGGGAGCCGGGTATGACGCGCTTCATCGTGGCGGGACTGAAAGAAAAATACCCTGACCTGAAACCTAAGCGTATCTTAGACCTTGGCTGCGCGGTGGGGACGGAAACAATTGGATTACGTGAAGCCTTTCCAGATGCAGAAATTCATGGTGTCGATCTTTCGGGGCCTTTCATTCGGTTTGCACATCTTTGGGCGGAAAATAACGGCGTGCCTGCGCATTACCGTCAAGCTGATGCGCGGGATACGGGCTATCCCGACGGGCATTTTGATTTAATTGTGACGCATATACTTTTGCATGAAACATGGCAGGATATCTTGCCCGACATTATGAGAGAGGCGAACCGTATATTAGCCTCAGGTGGCGTGTTCTTTAATGCGGATGTACCGTATCAGCCGGGCCGTATGCCTATGACGAAACAAGTCACAAATGTATGGCAGGTCAAAAATAACGGTGAGCCGTTTTGGGAAGGATTTGTCAATACGGATATGGCCAAAAGCCTTGAAAAAGGCGGGTTCAAAAAGGACGCAATCTTTGAGTTTTATAAACCGCTGGGTAATGGCGATTACTATCTATTTGGGGCGCAAAAGTAATGGCCAGTCATACCGAAAGACGTGTTGACGAGTTGATTAAAGACCCTTCGCGCGTAAAACCTGAATTTATAACAAATCCGAATATGGACAAACTGATCGCAGTGGTTCTGCGTCTGGCAATGGAAAACTCTGTGCTTACGGATAGGCTTGTTCGGCAAGAGGCCCTGCTGATTAAAAACAACATCTTGTCTGCGGATGATTACGAGACTTACGTGCCGAGCAAAGAGGTTGTTGGTCAATCACAAGCGCAGAGTTTTGATCTCATCAGAGCGATCGCGAAAGATCTCGGCTGAGTAAATTTTTCTAAAGGTAATAAACATGGCGACAGATGCTTACGCGTGGCGACTAAAATTTGGGGTTATGGGCCCGTCTACGAATACGATAGTGCAACCAGAATTTGATGACATGCGTCCAGCGGGTGTCACCAATCATTACAGCCGTATTCAAAATGAAAATGCCGATGCGATTTCAAACGAAGATTTCATGAAGGGCGCGCGCCGTATCGGCAAACTGACCTATGACGCTATCGATTGGGTTATGAATGCCAAACCCGATTACATGGTTATGGGAATGTCAGCCGTTACATTTGACGGCGGCGGCGCGGGCGCGGAGCAATTTATAAAAGACGTCAAAGAACGCTCAGGCGGTTTGGGCGTCAGTGTCGGATCTCATTCCACGCGGGACGCTTTGCGGGCTTATGGTGGTATAAAGAAGATTGCTTTGATCTCGCCTTACTGGCCCGCCATGAACGAAACTGTAAAAGGGTATTTTTCAGAATTTGGTTTTGAGACTGTGCGGGATGTATGTCTGAAATGTCGAAGCTGGACCGCCATTGCCGAAGTTCCAGAACAAACCCTAATGGATCATCTACGTCAATTGGACGGAGACGATGTTGATGCCATTGTCCAAGTCGGTACAAATCTTTGTATGGCGCGTTTGGCGGGCGAGGCAGAACGTTGGCTCGGGAAACCTGTCATTGCCATCAATACCGCAACCTATTGGCACGCCCTTCGGACGAACGGCATTAATGATAAAATTCCTGGTTTTGGAAGACTACTTACAGATTTTTAGAACCAGATTTTTACTGAAATTGCGAGGCGCTTAAATAAGTCTACGGCACGCGGTTAAAATATAGTCTTTTCTTTTTTTGTGCCGCATTACGATAATATATGTCTAATGAAATAAATATGGGGTTGTCTAAATGCGCGAAACTATAAAGTCAGATCTATTGGCCGCTATTGATCGGTCAGAGCCAGATGGAACCTATTCAGACGAAAATTACGAGACCTTACAACGTTTAATGGACGAGCTCTGTGCCGTGACTCCAACGCCGCGCCCTGTCGATAAACAGGATTTTATTACCGATCATTGGCAGACGCTTTATGCGCAATTTGCTGTACGCCACACGGCTGGGAAATCCATTGCCCATGATAATATGTTTCATTTTGTATCTTGGTCTCATCTGCCAAAACTTCCCTTTAGAAACCTAGACTTGCGGCAAGAAATTCATCACGAAACGGGTGATTATAACAATGTTCATTTGATACAGCCAATTGGAGGTGGTCTCGACTGTTATTATACGCTTTTTGGCCGTTATACGGTCAAAGACGATGCCCCGCAGCGTTATAAAGTCGAATTTTATCGTGGCCAAATTCGGGGCCAAAACGGTGAAAGTGACGACGAAATCCGCAAAGCCTTTGGATTTGAGGCGGGACAAGACCTTGATTTTGAGATGAAGAAAAGCCCGCCCCTTCATTCAGATATCGTTTATTGTGACGATGACATCCGTATCAATTACGGCAGTGTTGGTGGGAAATATATCCTCAAGCGTATGGAAAATCCTTGGATAAGTGTCACGCCCCCAAATGAGGTGAATTAGGTGGTAAGCATAATACCTTCGGCCACCGCAGTGAAGATCGAAACGAAACATGAGCTAAGCTGGGCTGTCGGATCAATCGCGACTGGCGCAGTCACAAATGCGATTGCGATCTTTGCGCTGTTTTTCTTAACTTCGCAGCTTGGTATCGAGGCTGGCATTGCTGGACTGCTTATTTTTTCTACGAAAATTTATGACGCTATTTCTGATCCCGTCATGGGACGTATCTCCGATAATTGGCAGGGAAAAAAAGGGCGTCGTTCGCCGTTCCTTCTTTGGGGGGCTGTTATACTCGGCATCAGTTTTTTCTGTTTTTTCAATCTCCCAGAACTGCAATCGGCTTTCACAATACCGCTCGTGTTTATCCTGCTGATATGTATCAGTACAGGATATACAATCTTTGCGGTTCCGTATTTGGCACTCCCGCCTGACTTAGCGCCGACCTATGATAAGCGTACACGCTTAATGTCGTTCCGCGTGTTTTTCTTAATGATGGGCGTTCTGGTCGGAGCTGTTTTGGCCCCGATACTTGTCGATACGGCGGGCGGTTATCGCCTCATGGGCGGTATAATCGGCGGTGTTGTCATTGCCGCTGGCATGGTCGCCTATTTTGGTATCCGAAACTTGGACAGATCTCTGCCTGTTCCGCCGCGGGCTAAAGAAAGTTTTGGACAGATGATTAAACAATCTGGGACACAGTTTTTAGCTGTGTTTAAGACGAAACCCTTTGCCATTTTGACCCTCGTGAAACTGCTCCAATTCGTCGTCTTGGCGACCGTTCTGGCGAGTTTCCCTTACTTCTTTACCTTTGTAATGAAAAAGTCCGCCTCAGAGCTTGGCACGTATATGGGCTTGTTCAGTATTTCAGGGATTATCGCGATACCTTTCATTCGAATGTTCATTAAGGCTGTGGGAAAGAGAAACGCTTACATCATCTTTCTTTCGCTCTACGCCATAGGTCTCTTTAGCTGGTACTTTTGGACGCCAGGTGAACCCATGATTGCCTTTTATGCGAGAGCGATTTTAATCGGCGTCGTATCAACAGGGACTTTGTTTTGCGCCTTATCTCTCTTGCCCGATACGATGGAATATGACCGTCTGACTTCAGGCATTTCCCGCGAAGGTACAATGAGCGGCGTTTTCACACTTGTTGAAAAGTTTGCAAGCGCGGTTGGTCCCTTGATTGTCGGTGTCTTATTGCAAACCTCGGGTTTGATAACCTCGCGTGATCCAGAAACCGTACAGCCAGAGGCGGCGCTGAATGCGATACACCTTGCGGCCTCGGTAATACCCGCCGTCATCACGCTTCTCTGTATTCCTGTCTTATTAAAATATCGCTTGAATGCTGACATGCTCGAAAACCTAAAGCAGGATTAAATTATGACTCATTATGTCCCGCCTAAGCCTCTGAAAGAGGTTTATGAAAATCAGGGTGTTTCCTACGAGGAACATATTCCGAGCCTAATTAGCGGCCAAAGAGTGATAGGCGAGGGCGCGTCGTGGGAGGTTGTGTACCCTGCAACCGAAGAAGTTCTTGGGTATTGCCGCAGTACGACTGAGGCGCAAGTGAACCAAGCCGTGACAGCCGCAAAGCAAGCGTTTGAGCGCGGGGTTTGGCGTGATAAGCCTTTGTCGGAACGACAGGCTGTTTTTTATAAAATCGCAGAGTTGTTACAAGAACATGCTCAGGAACTGGCTGTTTTGCAGGCGCTTGAAACAGGTATACCCTATAATCAATTTCGCAATATGCATGCGGCGCGCGCGTCTGAGAACTTTCGGTTTTTTGCAGAAGCTGCCACGTCAATATCAGGACACACATATCAGCAAACAGGGCGCTATCTTAGTTTGACCGTCAATGAACCTATTGGTGTTGGTCTGGTAATTTCGCCTTGGAATGCGCCGTTAATTCTTGCGGGGATGAAAGTGGCCGCATGCCTGATATCGGGCAATTCATGTATTGTGAAGCCGTCCGAATATACACCGTTAAGCCAGTTAAGAATGGTTGAAATCATAATTGAAGCGGGTGTCCCTGCGGATGTCATTCACTTGCTGAACGGCACGGGCGCTGTAACAGGCGCGGCCTTAACCGCCCATCCCGACATTGACGCCATAAATTTCGTCGGCGGAACGGAAACAGGAAAACGCATCATGAAAAGTGCGGCGGATGGGCTCAAGAAAATTTCCCTAGAACTTGGCGGAAAGTCCGCAAATATCATTATGGAAGACTGTGATATCGACGCCGCCATTGACGGATCACTTCTTGGGATATTTGCAGGAAACGGGGAGCAATGTCTGGCCGGGTCACGCATACTTATTCAAGATTCTATTTATGACGAAGTTGTCAAAAGATTAGTCGCGCGTACTAAAAACCTCACGATTGGCGACCCGTTCGAAGATGTTGAAATCGGACCTCTGGCCTTCAAGGCTCATTATCGACGTGTCCTTGAGTTTACAAAAAATGCAGTAAATGAAGGCAGTGAAATTTTATGCGGGGGCGGCGTGCCTGAGACGGCCAAAAGCGGGTATTTCTTTGAACCTGTTATGGCGGCTGCCGAAAGTAATGCGGCCCGTATTTGCCAAGAGGAAATCTTCGGCCCGTTTGCATCTCTAGTGAAATTTAAAACAGCTGAAGAGGCAATTGCGATTGCCAATGAATCCGACTTTGGTTTGGTCTCTTATGTTTGGACGCAAGACATCGACAAAATGATGCAAATTGCGCAGCGGGTAAGGGCCGGAACCATCTGGGTGAATACAGCTATGGCCAGAGATTTAAGGGCTCCATTTGGCGGGTATAAGCAATCTGGACTGGGTCGAGATGGCCTCTTGGAATCAATAAATCTATTCACTGAAGAGAAAACGATAATGATTCCGTCTCAGAAGCTCAGCTTCCCAAAATTGGGCATGTCAGACTCTAACTAAAAATCAATCCGCGCTGTGGTTAATCACTAATTTTACACGCCAGAAACTGCCTTGCGTATTACAAATAGTAAAAATTTTACAGAAAGATAAAATGGATCCGATTGTTATAGCAGGCGCTGGCCCCGTAGGGTGCTCGGTCGCAATGTACCTCGCACGAAACGATATTCCCGTTATTGTTTTGGAAGCTGAAGACACGATACCTATTGACCTACGCGCATCGACTTGGCATCCGCCAACTCTCGATATGATGGATGATCTGGGACTGGTAGACGGCTTGATTAAACAAGGCCTTATCGTTAATGATTATCAGCATCGTGATCGGCGCACCAATAAGGTTGCTAAATTTGAAATGTCACTTCTTGATGGTGAAACCAAGCATCCTTATCGACTTCAGTGCGAACAATACAAAATGACAGGACTGACCATTGAGGAACTGCGTAAGTTCCCACATGCAGAGGTCCGCTTTGGCACACGCGTCAAAGGTTTTCGCGAAACGGATGGCGGTGTAAAAGTCTTGGTACAATCCAAAGAGGGCGGCGAAGAGCTTATCTCAGGATCATATCTTGTTGGGACGGACGGAGCCAATAGTGTGGTACGTCAGGCGTCTGCTGTACGCTTTAAGGGTATGACATATCCTGAGCTTTTCCTTGTAGCGAGTACTAGCTACCGGTTTGAAAACTATTTCGAAGATTTGTCTTTGGTGAATTACGTGGCGGATCCTGATGAATGGTGTGTCCTGCTGGCTACTGTCGACTTTTGGCGTGTTTTGATACCAACGCCTGTTGAGGGGAATGACGCACTTTTCCTCTCTGATGCGTTCATTCAAGACCGTTTGCATCGTCTGGCAGATAATGACGGCGATTTTGAAATCCTTCACAGGACACTCTACCGCGTTCACCAGCGCGTTGCCGAGACATATCGTGCCAGAGACCGCGTTTTACTCGCTGGCGACGCTGCCCATGTAAATAACCCCCTAGGCGGGATGGGCATGAACGGCGGTATCCATGACGGAATTAATCTCGCAGAAAAATTGGTTGAGATTATAAATAACGGCAAAGATCGTCATAAGCTACTCGACCTCTATGACCGTCAGAGACGGGGGATTTGTGAGAAGTTTATTCTAAAGCATACGAGCCAGAATAAGAAGCTTATGGAGTCAAAAGATGAGAGCGTTCAGAAAGCGCAGCAAGAAAAGCTCATGCTCGCCTGTACCGATGACACCATAGGCAAAGAGTACGTTATGGAATCCTCGATGATAAACTCTCTAAAAGAAAGCTATGCGATCCAATAGCTCGCTGAGCTGAGACTTAGCCTAACCCCTGCTATTCACGCCCAGTTGGACGTGTCGTATACACGCAAATCATCATATGTGCGTACCTTAGGGTGTGACAATGGTCATGCTGGGGTCTACCGCGTGAGCGTGTGCGCAGTTGGTATAAGAGACTATACAAAATCTTAGATAGTGTTGAGGCTCAAGTAAGAAAATCCTTACTTTAGAAAAGAATATACCTGCGATCAGAAACATAAGCCTGGCCAGTTTAGATCTGGTCCAGAGGGCGCATGCGTCTGGGCTTAGTTCTCGACGTAAAGGTCGTCATTTACCCCGAGAGCCGCTATGTCTGGTGCTCACAATCATGAGTTCGCTCTGCATATGTAGGCGTCTGAAACGCATCAGAGTGCGGTATATAATAATCTAGAAAGAAGATGGTTTGTTTTATCGGCGGCGCCGATGTTTTGCCTGCGTCAGAGGCTTAGCAATAGCTAAAACAGTATTGATTGTGCGTTAAATAGAGGACGCGTTCGTCAAATAAAATACTATGCAGACATGACGTGAAGTCTGCAAAAAAAAGTCCCCCTCCTGCCTTAAGCAGAAGGGGGAAATGACTTAGAAGTCAAATGTAGCTTTGACGCCGTATTCGCTACCTTCGATGGGGCCACCGAAAGTTTTACGGCTAAAAAAGCCTGTTGTTCCGCCTGAAGGGCTCCAACTGCGATCATCCGTAATGTTATTTCCGTAAACTTCAAAACTTAGACTATCCGATACGCTCAAACCAATACGTGCGTTAAACTTTGTATACGCATCAATTTGATTGAACTCGAAATTGTCTAGGAAAAAGCTTCCTGTATGAATGGCGTCAACCCGAAGGAATGCCTCTTTATCCAGTATACGTGTGAGGTCAAATTCCGCAGAAACGGATCCAGACGTTGCTGGAATATAGCGCGGTGAATTTCCGACTGAATCAATTTGATCTGAAGCCGCGATATTCGGGGCCAAACGACGGAATGCAAGTGTACCACCGGCACCAAAATCTGTGAATTCTGCATCGACAAAGTTCACACCGCCAGATAATTTGAACCATTCAGTTAAGTCAAAATCAAACTCAAGTTCAATACCTTTATATTTTGAATCGCCTGGAAGGAATACAGATGCGAACGTACTGTTGAGCTGGAAGAAGACCTGGTTTTGCCAATCCATATTATAGGCGGCGACACTATAGCCAAAGTTTTCAAAAAGTCTGCCTTTGACGCCGACTTCAAAAGCATCAAGCTCTTGGACTGGTGTAAACAGACCGACCGTGGCTTCGCTAATGCCAGAGCCCGGTGTACGGACACCATAGGCAACAGCGCCTGTCGCGACACCCTGAATTTTACTATTGGAATAACTACCATAGACATTCAGCGCGTCCGAAGGATTATAGCTTAAGATCGCGCGCGGCATAAATGCGCTATAGGATTGCGGACGGTTTATAACGGCATTTGGATCATTTCCACCAGGACGTCCCTGATAAATAATCGTTTGCTCATCATCATGCCAGCGACCTTCACCAGAAAGGGTAACCGTGTCCGTTATATCAAAGTCGATAGAACCGAAAATCCCGACATTTTTGCCTTCTTGGACAAGGATATCGATTACGCCGTAATTCCCTTGAATATTATCTTGGGTGTAATAGCTCGCGCCCAATGTATAGCGCAGGCGCTGTTCTTGGGGTGAGGTGAGGCGGGCTTCTAGTGAGAAGTCATCCGTTTCACTGGCATATCCTTCTACGCGGTAATCGCCCGCTGCGCCGTATCCAGTACCAAATCCTGCATCAACCGTGCTACGTCTTTGCATGGTTGATTTTGAAATAAATGCCGACACAGAGTGACCATTTGAGAGGTCAATATTTGTCGATAGGTGATGTCTCTTCAGCCGGTATGTATTACCGAAACCTTCAGGCGCGTCCATGAGGCTTCCGCCAAACTCAGGCATTTGAATCTGTAAACCTGCGAGGCCACCTTGGTAGTTAAAACCTGGTGAATTACGCGCATCATCTGGAATACCTAGCGTTGGTACATCAAAGGGAATGGCATCCCAATCTTGGATACTTCCACACTGAAAATTTCTCGCTAAGAAACCAGCAGGCAGTGTGAATGTTGACAGGTCTGTTGTAAATGACCCCGTATTTTCGCCAGTTGCTACATTTCTATAATTTCCGCTGAATGTTTTGTTACAATCCTCAATGGCCACAGTACCAGGCTGTGAGATTTGTATCGCTGTGTCATTTGCGTCAACATAAATACCTGAATATTTCAGCGTTATATTATCTGAGACATCAAAATGCACCGAGCCAATGACAGACGAGTTATTATACTCACCGAGTGGCGAACCATCACCGAATTCATAGTCACCAGGATCGAGTGAGTCGTGGATGGCTATCCGAGTACGAAGACGGTCAGATATTGGAATATTAAGAACGGCAGTTAGGTCATGACCGTCGCTTTTGCTTGTAAACGTCTTTTCGCCCACAAGTTTACCACTAAACTCTTCGGTCGGTTGTGCCGGAATAAAGTTCACGGCACCCGCAAAAGTATTTCTACCAAAAAATGCGGTTTGTGGGCCTTTAATGACTTCAGCACGTTCAATATCAATAAGTGGAATTACGCCCGCACCATCTGAAATAACGGCTCCATCCCAGAAAAGCGCACCTGCCGAAGAGGCAGGCGTCGTTGCTTGTGTACCAATACCTCGGAAACGAATTTGAGGGCTAGAGCGACCTGAAAAACTACCCGTGCCTTCGTTTTCAAACTTAAATCCAGGCGTGAAGTCAGACAGTCCTGCGGCATCGGTAATGCCTCGAACATCAAGAGCCTCTTGTGAAAATGCAGAGATTGAGACTGGTATTTCTAAGACTGTTTCTTCACGTTTACGCGCGGTTACAATAATCTCGTCTCGTGATTGGAAGGATCTGTCTGCATTCGTTTGTGCGAAAGCTTGCGGTGCTCCGGTGAGTGCAATTGTGAGTGCAATTAAACTCGGATAGTACCGTCTAGATTGTTTCTGGCTCTTCATGGTGTCCCCTATGTTCTCTGATTAAATATCAGAATTAACTCGATATTATGGTACGATGAGAGTTCTCTATTCTATAAGCTTGTACAAGTTGGACGGATAAAATATCCACCTTGCGAGTAAAAGTGCGACAAAATAGCAACACGAAAGAACCAAATATAAGCTCAACAATATCCGGAGTTCAGGCCTGCTTGTTTTCTGCACAGCCTATGTTTTTAATAATAATTTGGGATCTAAGGCGACGTCAAATTCAGCGCGAATGCGCGCACTTAATCTTTTGAAAGAGCGTTTAAAACACGCTCTATAAGTGCGGTGCTTTCTTGTCGAAGTTCTGCCGTCATTGCGTCGTCTGGCTGATACCTTTTGATTTCTTCGCGAATATCTAAATGGTGTTTTTCCAGTACGGCTTCCATGACATGTACGCGGTCCGTCAAAACCCATAATTCTTTTGTTAAGGCCAAGACGGCGAGACCTAAGGAGCCGACATCACTGCTTGCGAGTGTTTCACGGTCAGGCAGATTGAACTGGGTGGGATCTTTGGGCGCGCTCACGGCTTTCGGCCTTGAACAACATAAGGGTAACTTCGCGGCGCGTCGCCCGCGGCATTTACATCGACAAAGCCGACCTTTTTGGCGATCGCGCCTAAGTCTGCTGAGGCCGATTCTCGCCAATGCGGTTCACCCCCGTAAAGCGCGCCTTGATCTGCTTTCCAAGCCGCTAACTTATCAAGATCAGCATATCGGGTGACATCGCTCATGATCATGTCGCCGCCCGGTTTAAGAACGCGGAAAGCTTCTGCAAATATTGCTTCGATTGTGACCTCAGGCACTTCATGCAGAAGGATATAAGAGGCTACAAGGCCAAAGCTTTTATCCTCAAACCCCGTTTCTTCTGCCGCCCGCTGATATAAGTCCCAATTCCAACCATGCGCATTTGCGACCCGAAAGGCATGCTCAAGCGTACGGGCCGAAAGATCGACGCCTGTTATATGCGCGTCCGGATAAACCTCTTGCAAAGCCTGCGTAAAATGCGCTGTTGAACAGCCCATATCTAATATTTTGTTATAATGACTTTTTGGTGCGCGCGAGGCGACGTCCTTACGCTGTGCAAAGATTCCGCCTGGAAAACCTGCAGATACGATCTTTCTGTGTATGATTTCAGCATGAATGTAGCCTGCGAAAGGATGTCCATCCCATCCGCCTTCAGTGCGATGAAAATCAACGCCGCTCCAATAATCCGGTTCCTTGAAATCAGGATTCAGATAAAGCGCGGCGGGGCCATTATGAAGCGCTGTCAAATCTGCCTCTAAATCGGGAAAAATTTCATCAAAAGCCCGTCCGCACACATCGGCATGATTTTGTGCATGAAATTCACCGACCAGAGACCGAACTCTATGCGCCTTAGAATCCGCGAGGCCCGGATTTATGATGTCAGACCGAGCGTCCAAATCATCTGGCAGTGCCTCTATATCGCCCGCTGCTACGTTAACATCTGCATCCGCTTTTTGACGAATATCTGCGCTGCCGCCAAACATGCTGATCATGAAATCGATTTCCGCGCGGCCGCGTTGGTTTAATTTCGGATTTAAGGTTTCAATGTTCATTATCGTGATCTCGCTTCAACAAAAGGTCGTTCTTGTGATTGCCAATCCCCGTTTGTGACGGAGCCATTGTTTTGTATATCCTCAAGGAAACTTATTGAGGCCTCAGTGATATGTGTCAAAGCCGTGGTGCTGGCCTCAGAAGTGGCTTCAGTTTCTCGGCCATAGGCACCGTTCATATAATGATCCATATCCTCATAGATCAGGGCGACAGATGTACCTGCTGGGGCAGATTCGAAACTGACCAAGTGTAGTTCCCAATTCTCAGCCATCATTGGCACAATGTCGCGCGTTCCAGTTGTGATCAAGCTTGGGGCCGTAATTTTAGCCCAGCCTTCTGGCTCAATATAATTTGGAATAGGGCCTGGCGGAGAATATGCGAGCACTGCACTCGGTTGGAATGCCTTATCAATATGTACTCCAGAAGACATCTCTGCGCCTCCTGCAACTTGCGCAATCAAAGCGCCAAACGAATGACCGGCTGCAATTCGAAAGTTCGTTTTATAATTTGCTGCAATTACATTGTAATCTTCAATACGGGTCGTGAGCCAATCTTGAGGGGTGTAATTTGCACGCTTCGGATGTTCTTCTGAATCTGTGTGGTTTGGAATTGCGACCCGATATCCAGCCTTGGCAAGGGGCAGGGTCACGGCATCATATCTGTCATATGCCGCATTCGCCCCGTGCGAGAAGATAATAAGTGGGCAAGCTTTGCATCCGCCTGGTGTAAGCACGCGCACGGGAACAGCTCTTCCAGTGTCGGTCTTAAGCGTCAGGGTCTCGTCAGTAAGCGGTAGGCCTTCAAGGGGGCGGTCTGCGGATTTGACGCTTTTCGAATTGGGTGCCGTGTCGCCGCATCCCGTTAAAACGAGAGCGAATACAATTACGCAATAAGATGTTAAGTGCTTAATAGCCATAGGCTTGCATGGCATGTTTTTGCTTGAGACTTAATTTTATCAATTCTGTATTCTCTTGGCGGATAAAATGCGGGGTAGAAAATATCGACAGGCACCTAAACTCTATGCCTTCATTAAAATGCATCCTTAGCCGATGCGCGGTCTATAGGGATGATAAAACCGACTAACGAACAAATGCACAGTTCGGCCAATACGCAAAGATGCATGAGCTAGTTATCTAGGACAGATTTAATTAAGAGTTTCGGAAAGACACCTATTATGGATAGCAATGTTTCTAATGAAGTTTCAGAAATTTTAGCTATTGATGCGATTCCCCGCCGAATAAAAATTATGTGGTCAAGCGGCGCCGCAGGCGTTTACTTTATGATGAATACCGTGGCGGGATTTGCGCTGCTATACATGGTGACGATATTAAAGATTGATCCGTGGATTGCGGGCGCGATCGTATTTGTGTCGAAAATTTTTGATGCCTTTACGGATCCGATTGTCGGGGGGTGGAGTGACAGGTTAGCGGCAAAGGGAAGTCGAAGACGTCCCTTTTTGCTGTGGGGAGCTATCCTGTCTTCTCTCTCATTCCTGATGATTTTTACAACTCCAATGTTTGATAATCAGACATTTGCTGTGATCTATATTTTCAGCGCTTTAATGTTGTTCTCTTTTGGCTACACCGTTTTCAATATACCGTATTTGGCGATGCCTGCGGAGATGACCGAAGATTATCATGAGCGGACCTCCATCCACAGCTTTCGAGTCATATCGCTCTCAATTGCGGGTTTAATAGCGGGTGCAGGTGTTCCGTTGCTCCTTGAAAAACTCGGCAAAGAATCTTGGCACGCTTATGCCTATATCGGTGTTGGTGGCGCGATATTCATTTTTATAACGATGTTTATTAGCTGGGCTGGTACAAAAAATGCGAGATTCTCCGAAGCCCCTGACGTGCGACCGAATATGTTTACAGAGCTGGGTCATGTGTTTTCGAATAAGCATTATATCCGCTTACTACTGGTGAAATTCTGTCAGTTGTTTGGCGTCGCGGCGACGATTGCCGCCATTGGTTTTTTCGTCTTATACGTCATACAACGAGATTTCACAGTCTTAGCGTATTACGGCACGGCCGTTGCGATCGTCTCGATCATCGTCTCGCCACTCCTCGTGAAATTATCACGTAAAATCGGTAAAAGCGCGACCTATATGGTTTCTGCGCTCTGCTATGTTGCGGTTGTTTTTAGCTGGTCTTTTGCTCAGCCTGGTGAACCCACATGGGCGATCATATTAAGAGGGGCCGTGATTGCGGTAGGTGCGTCTGGAAATGTCATAATGGCGATGTCTATGCTGACCGATATAATAAATTATGATGCCCGTTTACACGGGGTTCGTCGCGAAGGAATTTTCACAGCGTTCTATAGTTTCATTGAGAAATTCACGTTCGCGTTTGGCCCGTTCGTGGTCGGCGTTGCGCTGACATTTGCGGGTTTTGATAAAACACTTCCTGCTGACGTGTTGCAGTCTAATGAGGTGCGACAAGCCATCCTTCTGGGTATGGCCTATATTCCAGCCGCTATGGGTCTTCTCTCTATCTGGTTGTTAAGTGGCTACAAACTTAGAGAGAGTGATCTGCACTAGGAATATATTAGCATACTCAGAGTGTTATCTGACACGGTGAGCCTTCATCAATTCCTAAAAATTAAGCCTAAAAAAGGGGAGCCTCAGGCTCCCCTTTTTATTCTTCTTACTGAAGTCAGTCAGCGTCTGTAAGCAACTCTATTGCTGACGTGCTGGCGCGGGGGTCTGCTCGCGTGCATACCACTCTAGGCTCGAAAGAGACGGGCCGTAATCTTCAGTCGGTGCGCTGAGATATTTCTCGTCGATTGCACGAGCGGCTTCGATAATGTTCTCGGGTACATAATCCCAATGATCCCATGCGCCTTGATCGCAAACATACATACAATGTCCCGGAGCCTGATCCATAAGCAACCACGGGAACCAAGGTGTCTCGCGTACCCATGAGCCGAAGAATTCAACAGACGTGTTATCAGGATCACCTAATTGGTTGCGGTCAATAATATAGCGGAACATTTCCGAGACGCGTGTCATCTTACCTGGGCTTTCACGCGGCCATTTATCGGGCTGTAGAGCGGACGGGTAGAAGAGGTGAATGTCAGATTCGAGTAAAACCGTATCACCCTTTTCTTGCCACTTCTTAAGCATAGGGACGCGTGGAGGTTTGTCGGTATTCAACCCGCCATAATTTGGGGGTTCAGGCCAAAACTCTTCAATTGTAAAATTAAACGGGTCATTGGCAATTGGGACCGTGCGGACGACTTCGCCCGTATACGGATTTTTCAACTCGTTTAAAATTTCGCCCGTTCTGAGGTCGGTGTAAAAGCCAACCTCGCGCAGAAGCTTTCTGTACGCGCCGCCTTCGAGCGGTATAAGCCGTGTCACTGAAAAGCCTTCAAAGCCACAAATTTCGAGGTTCTTTTTGCCGGGCACGATACCGATCGCTTTGCCTTTATACCATCCAATTTTTTCTTTCGAAAAATCTGTATTCCCGTGAAGGCGCGCCATAGCGTCTCTGTTCCATTTTGGATTTTTGTAATCCAAAACCAGATCTTTTTTCTTTGATGTTGCTGTCTCCGACGCTTTATTGGCATCTGCACTTGAACTACAGGCCGCGACTGTTGCCGCCGTAATTGCCGCCGCGCCTGTCAGCGCTTGACGTCTACTGAAAGGCGTTTTCTCAATAGTCATATTATTTTCCCTTGCTGAAGTCTTGAGGTGTCTCACACAGACACTGTTAGAAAATGCGTCAGAGCCGCCAGAGTTATTTTTCCTAATATCCATTAGGCGACTACTAATGATGCGGGGCTAAACTTTTAACATACCATCTTTACGGTCATTTTCGCGGACCTAATAATTTGACCTTTGGAGAATGTAGCTTGAACCTTGTAAGAGAAAAAATGCCTCAGCACGGTGGATCTGAGGGCGTGTGGGAAGGTGTATATATTTATACAGACGTAGAGGGGCGGGAACTGGATCGGCATAAATCCCGATTGACACATATGTTTCCAGAGGATCGTCCAAATGATTACGATCAAAGAAATCAATATGAATGGGCCGATGGTAAAACTGAGGATTTTAAGTTTTCATTTGTAATGACCGGCAATGACGAGACAGGTTACGAAATGGGATTTGAGAATGAGAGGTCAAAGGGTCTTGTTTGGGAAGAGCCTTTGCGCATTGGAGATCTGGCAACGGTTCGCGTGTCTTGGTTACGGACTTCCATTGAGGGATATTCGCCTTTTGACGTTCCAACGGCTATGATCCACGAGTTAATACAAATGGATAAAGATTATAAACATCGGGGTCGCGTCTGGCAGTGGTATTTAGACGGCGAATTGATTGGTCGAACCATCATTAAAGAGCACCGCGTCGCCTAAATTATAATCTATAGTCAAACCAGATTGGACCCCGAAGGTGAGTGTTAAAATTAAATCTAATATATTTGCAGATGCAGATGTTCCGCCGCCTATAAGCGAGGCGACGCAACACGGTATTTATCCGCACTTATCACATGATGAACGTGCAAGATTTAATTTCGAGGCTTGCCTTTATAAAACAATTTCCACTGAAATTTCACCGGGAAATGCCTTGGCCTATGAGGCGCGAGTTCTACCCAAGTTTAAGAAAGAGCAGGGGCACGCGCCCAAGACCCGCCACGACGTTCGCAAGGCCATGAATAAAGATCCATTGCATAATTTCTGGGGCGCTTTGCGGCGCAACACTATGGAAATGCGGCAAGTGAATGGGCAGCACATTACATTGCGCCAGTTAGATAGCTTGGCGAAACGGGCGCAGGACTTAAACAAAGGTTCGAACCGCCTCGTGCTCAATGACGCGGTTGAAGTGCCGCCTTATGTTGCCGCTGTCGATCATCATT
>ENA-ORXM01000164-ORXM01000164.1-marine-metagenome-genome-assembly--contig:-NODE-164-length-132845-cov-5.730334_pt1 | contig 132845 bp, 94 predicted proteins | sample MGYA00237867_ERZ511480 | MGnify/ENA primary metagenome ERZ511480 (study PRJEB26309, sample SAMN06266103) | marine metagenome | isolation source: Algal blade | place: United Kingdom:Sidmouth, United...
AAAGGTTTAGAGAGATTCTCTAACTTATTTCTTGGATGGTCTATCAGAACTCCATAACACTTATGTATAAACGGTAGTCATGTAACATAGCGACCCTGGCCCTACTAGGTATATATAATACCCATCTAAGAATAGCCAGGGATGGCCCCAAAATATATAACTAATGATCAACGCACTTGGAGTCACATTGCTTAAGAATCATCTACATAAAAATATAAACCTAAGAATGATAATATGGCCATAAACAATGCAGACGGCTGGGTACTTATTAAGTAATTGTAAATAAGGTATGTGTAAATAAACAGTGAGAACTATACAATTATTTACCGTGTCACAATAAATCAAAATTATGAATTTTAACTAATACCATTTAATTCATATTTGTTTAGAATCCCAATTAACTAATCCCCTCATGAACTTTAAAAAATGAAGAGGTTAATAATCATTGCCACGATACTACTTTGTCTTCTGAGTAATGAATCCCTAATAGCCCAAGTAGAAATATGCTGGAATCGTATAGATGATGATTTGGACGGTCAAATCGATTGTGCTGATACCGATTGCGAAACATATAATTTCTGCTTTGAGTGTGACGAACGATTCTATCAAGTAATTAATAACAGATACCTTGCTACGCTGGATATAGAAAATCAGTGGTACAAGGATATTTTTGTTCTTAACGGAATAAATTTAATAAATGGTGCTGCTATGAATCCGATAGATGGGCATGTGTATGCATCGGCTGTATCAAATGGTGCGAACATATTAGTGATTGTAGGAAATGATGGTTCACTGGGTAATCTAGGTTTAGTGCTGCCAGGTGATGATGTGTTCTTTATGGCAACGGTAGATGATACTGGCAACATGTATTTATCAAATACGCAGTCCAACATACTAAAAATAAATCTCAATCTACCTGTGCTTGTTTGGGAAGACACAGGTATACCATATCCTGGTGGAACAGACATGGCATACCATTATGATGATGGTATGCTGTACGGAATAGGAAATGATAATAAACTTATAAAGACTAATCTCAATACTGGAGAAGTCATATATAGTGATCTTATAGGACCGATAAATAATGACGATGGATACTATGGTGCCGTATGGGCTAATAAAGGTGGTCAACTTTTTGCGGCAAATGGTACATCGGGTAAAATTTACTCTATAGATATTGCTACTAACATCGCTACTGAGGTCATGAACGCTACTGCGAACTTAACCTCAAACGATGGCTTTAATTGCGGTCGTGCTGCTGCGCCATTTGAAACAGACTGTGGCAATGGAATAGATGATGATGGAGATGGACTGATCGACTGCGCAGATCCAGACTGCGCCAACTCAAATGTATGTCTTATAGAAATATGTAATAATGGTGTGGATGATGATGGCGATGGATTTATAGATTGTGCAGATGTAGAATGTCAAGAAATCACTTCTTGTATAGAAATCTGTGATAATAGAATAGACGATAATGGTGATGGACTGATAGATGAAGAAGACCCTCAGTGCAATACCACTGGAGGTGAGGCTGGTGGTCTAGAAAGCAATCGAAGATTAGGTGCTGCCATAGCGCAACGTAATTTTGTAAAGAAAAAATTAGATATAGGTCATAGAAATTATCCTATTTTCCAAGAGAGTGAAATAAATACGATGGCTCGAAGTAAATTCGATATGTCTATATTTATACCAACGAATGCACTTTCAGAAACAGTAGCACAAGTCACTTCACCAGATGATCTAATACATATCACAAATGCTACTGAGGTATTTAGCACAGACTATGTACAAGGTGAAAGAAGACTAGCGACAATACTAATACTCAAGACAGAAGATGAGACTTACGAGCACACGAAGTATATCTGCGATAGGCTAGATGGAGCTCAAATAAGAGATATCTCCACCATGTTTTATAATGACGCACAGCTGATAACTGTGGAAATGAAACAGGCAGATGGTAATATTGAGTATGCGTGTTCCTTTGCGGTGTACCTCGATGAGAAAGGTAGTCATATAGAAAATCATTGGTTGAGAGAAAACTATACTCGAAGAGCAGAAATGTACAACTTCCAAATTTGGGCAAATAGTATGTCAACTCTTACAGCGTTAATAAATGCTACAATTGACAGGATCGATCAGTACCAAGAGATAAAAACAATCCAGACAACAAGACCACCGCGCGTGTTTATAAGCCATGGTAAAATGGTAAATGGTAAATTGAATCTATATCTAATAAATAAAAATCAAAGCCAAAAAATAAAAGTAGAAGGCAAGCAAACTGCTACAGAGCTGAGTGAAACTGAAGATACTTATGAACAATATAACTTGACAAAATCTTACAGAGACAAGATAATAATAGACATGCACGGTGCCTATGATATCGGTTGTCGAATATATACTGAGCATGGAGCTATGGATGACCTTTTCTTTGCAGATGGACCATGGGGCACAGAAATAGATGAGCAAATAAATGATCTTACCAATTACGAAATATCCGCTTCAGATAACGATGATATAGAAGGCTACACGCTCGATAGAGATGTAAATATCAAGGCTAACTTGACCACATCCATGAATATATTTAGAGGTCTAGGTCCAAAATTTAGACCAGTTAACCTAGATGAATTTAATAACTTCACGTTTACAGCCAAGGGTAATACATCAATTAATGTGGTGATGATAAAAGAGGAAATTACTCTCTGGGAGGATCAACCTAGGTATAGTATTCAGCTAAGCGAGGAGCTTAAAAAATATACTATCGCTAAAAATCAGTTTAATAGTTCTAATGGGTTTAATTGGAAGGATATAAAGATGGTCGTTTTTGAATTAATGAATACTTCTGGTACGGTAAAAGAGGTGGAAGTATATTTAAGTAATTTGAATTTTAACAACGGAGAAATTCCACTAATTGCACCAGATGTAAATGCAGGCGAAATGATAGTACATCCTAATCCATTTTACCATAACACTAACTATATTATTAACTCCAATATCGCTACCACTTACAGAATGAAGTTAACTGATAATACAGGAAAATTAATCCTTAGTGAACAAGGCAATTTAATTGCAGGAATAAACAATTATACTTTCAATAGACAAAATAGTATGACGCCTGGTATTTACTTTTTGCAAGTAATAGATGGAGCAGGCAAGATATACACTAAGAAGATAATTTTGAATACACCTTAAAATACCAGAGGAGTAATCGAAAAAATAATTTGCAAGAGATGAATAATGAGGCACACTTCAATAGAGATATTGGGGGTGCCTCTTATACAAATTATAATATCCAGTAAAAGGAATAAAGTGAAGGGAAGGAGAAAAATAGTATTAGGATTATTTCTTTGTCTGCTATGCAATATAATAGTGGCGCAAGTAGATATGCAAGAGGGTTTTACAATGCTAGAAAGTGGAGAATTTGAAGCAGCTAAAAATTTCTTTGAAGATATTCTAAAAACAAACCCAACAAATAAAACTGCAAAAATATGTCATGCTAGGGGATTAGGTCTCTCAGGTTCAAAGGCTGCGGCACTAGCTGAGTTTCAACATATGCAAACGCATTATCCTGGTGACTTCGAAATACTGCTAAATTTAGCAGAAGCCTATATGTGGAATAAGAGATATACTGAAGCATCCCAGTTGTATAGTGAATTGCTTGAATTGAAGCCCGATCACTTTGTAGCAAATCTTGGTTATGCAAATGCCAACGCAGCTCTAAAAAACAATCAAACTGCGCTGCAATACATTGACAAATCCATAGCGGTAGATCCAGCAAATGAAAGTGCTCAGGTGAGTAAAAAATATATTCTGCTTGCGATATCTTCGGAATACAGAAACAAACTGAGCTATGATACATCTATGATGCATCTAGATACCATATTAGCAAAGAATCCTGATGACAGAGAGGCCCTTTTAAATAAGGCTGTCAATTATCTATGGATGGATAAGCCACATAAAGCGAATAAGATTTATCAAGAATTGACCGATAGAGATATAGAGCCTCTGGAAGGAAATATTGGTCTATCGTACACCAATGTTTTACTCCAGCAGAAGAAACAAGCTAAAGACTATGCTGAGATAGCAATGCTAATCGCCGAAGATGACAAAGTATCAAAAAAGGATAAATTACGGGTCGCCGTAAATATGGTCAACGCCCTAGGATTTGATAGAAAATACAAAGCTGCTCATGCGCTAATAGATACGCTGATGATCCAATACGGTATGGAAAGTAAAGAGCTAATATTAGCAAGAGGGAGGATGAACGTCTGGGACAATGAGACTCAAAAAGGCTTAATATATTATCATTTTCTAGACAGTACTTATGCGCCTTCGTTTGAGGTAAAAATGGGCTTAGCAGAAGCTATGCGTGGAGAGAAAAAGTATAAGCAAGCTGTAAACTACATAGATCAAGCTCTAAAGATAGTACCTAATCAACCTGATGCATTACGATTACGAGAGCTAATAAAAGATGAATACCGTCCAAAATTAACGTTAGATTATATGTACGCCCAAGACATTGGGGACAATTTTGCTTATGTCGGACAAGCCAAAATAGAAGTAGGTAATAACGGAAGATTTAGGAGCTTTCTACACTATACAAATAGAAAATTAACTCAAATAATACCTGAAAATAACGCAACTCAACACAGCATAGCTATCGGAACAAAGTTTCAAGCTAATAAAAAATTAAGCTTTATAGCACAAATGATTCCGACACAAAGTAGAGACATGGATGGTAGTCTAATCAGAAAAGATATACTACTAGATGTAAGCGTTCAATATGATATCACAAAAATCCAAACCGCAGGATATAACTTTAGTCAGGAGGCTCATAACTACAATGCTGATCTACTGAGGTCGGGTATCATAATGAGTCACCACAAATTTTTCTACCATATAAGGACACCTTTTAAAATAGGCCTTTACACACAATTTATTGCTACCACACAAACTGACAATAATAAGAGAAACTTATTGTATGCTTCTCTCTACTATAATCTTGCAGAGATACCCTATATAAAGGTTGGGGTAAACTATAATGTAATGACGCACAAAGATCAGTATCCAAGTCTTTATTTTAGTCCTGACTACTTTAACGGAACAGAAGGTTTTGTAAATATCAACAATGTTGAAAGACGTAAAGACAAGATTATTTATGATTTAACCATTGCATTAGGTACTCAAGAGACGCGAGAAACAAATAGTGAATTTACTAGAAGAGTGGATGCAAAGTTAGGTTATCGCTTTAAGCAGAATAGTTATGTTTTGGCATATTATAGACACAGTAATGCTTCACAGACTACGGTGACAGGATTCAGTTATTCTGCTATCGGAGTGCAAGGCGTTTTCACATTTGGCAAAAAAGAAAATTAACTACATGTTATCAATAGAGACACGGTCATCAGATAAACAGCAAGTAATAACTATAATCGGTGCATTAGAAGGTGTGGATGCAATAGGTTTTCGAGAACAAATAGCAAAGTTAATTGAGCAGCAAATAGACAGTGTCGTACTCGACTTGCGGCAGTTGAACAGTATAGATTTGATTGGGTATAATACCTTGGTGATGCTGAGGAAAATAACACAACAACGAACTGTAAATTTATACTTGGATGCTCCAAAACACAATGTAGTTCATGAATATATTCATTTGAGTAAGTTCGAATTTAATTATATACAGCAAGGAGCTAGATAGATGAATTGGAAGCAGCTGATGCATAAATTGGGAGATGGAGGGTTCTTATTCGTAAGTACCTTGGTTGTAAATATTGGTAACTATGGGTTAAATTTACTACTAGGTCGATTTTTAGGTCCCTCGGAATTTGCAGCAGCAAATATACTAGCAACATTAGTACTAGTATTATCATTTATAGCATTGGGCTTTCAGCTAGCGACTGCAAAATTTGTAGCAGAGTACAGAGCTGATCAACAGCTAAGTAAGGAAATAGCATTCGTAGCGTGGATGAAAAAATTTGCAATAATTTTTTCTGTGAGTATTTCCGTTTTATTACTTGTCTGTCAAGAAAACATAGCAAACTACCTAAATTTCAAAACCACCACACCATTACTTCTGCTATTTGTAGCTGTTCCATTATACATTGATATGAGTGTATCGAGAGGACATTACCAAGGTTCCAACCAATTTAGAAAGCTTGCTCATACTTACATAGCGGAAATGTTGGCTAGATTAGCTTCAACTGTAGTACTGGTATATATCTGCAGTCAATATCATCCATCGTGGATGATAGAGGCGATAGCTATCGGATTTATATTTGCATTTGGTGCTGCTGCCTACTTTGGAAGAACCCCAATTTCGACATATTTTAAAACCTCGAATTTTGCACACTCTCGCCAAGTATTTACATTTCTAGGGGTAGTGGCTATGTATGAATTCAGTCAAATAATTATTAATAATAGTGACGTTTTGCTTGTAAAACATTTTTTTGAAAACAAAGAGGCAGGACTATATGCTTCCCTGGCGATGATAGGAAGAGTAGTCTTTTTCGCTACTTGGACAATAGTGACCCTGCTTTTTCCAAAGGTTATAGAGAAGGAGAAAAAAGGAGAGTCGCACATACAATTATTTTGGTCTTCAGTAGCTACCGTAGCTATGTTCGGCTTACTAATAATAATAGCCTGTTATTTTTTAGATACAACAATTGTCAGTATGCTGTTTGGAAGTGCATATATAATAACTGCGCCACTCTTATATAAGTATGCTATTGCTACTACCCTATTTTCATGTGCTAATGTATTTGTTTACTATCACATGTCATTAGAAAATTATGTACCAGTGCTCATCTCTTTATTGATAGGCGTAAGTCAGATAGTCGGCATCTATATCTATCATCAGAGTATGGAACAGATCATACTGGTACAGATACTGTTGATGGCAATGATGCTTATAGCTATGATTATTTATCAAAGATCGTACACCAATTACAAAACAAGAATACGTAGAAAGCTAGAGGAAATAACAATTTTTAAAACGGATACGATATAGTTATGAATACTTATAAAAATGTGGATATTACAAACGCAACTATACCATCGGAAACTACGGCTAGTGTAAGAAGAAATACAGCAGCTAAAACAAAGATGCTTAGGGTAGCTATTGTCTCTCCTTATCCTCCTAGTAAAGGCACATTAAATGAATATGCCTATCACTTGGTAGAACAGTTTAAGTTAAAGAATAGCATCAAAGAATTACATTTAATAACGGATGTGCTTCCCAAGAAGAAACCCTATCCATCTGCTCAGAGACCAGACAATTTGTTTGTGCATGCTGTATGGTCATTCAATAAGTTAGATAATAGTGTAAAGATAAAACGATGTATAGACAGCATAAAACCAGATGTAGTCTTATATAATTTACAATTCCTATCCTTCGGTGATAAAAAGATAGCCGCGACATTAGGCCTAATGAGTCCAATGATAAGTAAATGGAGCGGTATCCCTTCCATGGTGCTACTGCATAATATTATAGAGACTGTAGATTATCAATCGGCAGGAATCACAACGAATCCGATTTTAAAGAAAGCCTATGATATGATAGGTTCACAAATCACTAAAATAATACTAGGAGCAAACCTAGTAGGCGTAACAATGCCGAAATATGTTAACATCCTAGAGAAAAAGTATGGTTGTAAGAATGTAGCTTTACTTCCGCATGGAAGCTTTGAATCAACTGCTAGACCTAAGTTTGATTATAATCCTGAGAAAAGGAATGTACTAACGTTTGGTAAATTCGGTACTTACAAGAAAGTTGAAAATTTAATTGAGGCGCTCTTAATAGTAAGGGAGAATAATACATTTGAGATAGACTTAACAATAGCTGGTACCGACAATCCTAATGTCAAAGGGTATCTAGCAAGTGTAAAAGAGAAATATAAACATGTTCCCGGTCTAAATTTTACCGGGTACGTACAAGAAGATCAAGTGTCAGCATTGTTCACTCAAAGCACGATAGTCGCTTTTGATTATACGAGTACTACGGGTAGTTCTGGAGTTCTCCATCAAGCTGGTAGTTATGGAAAAGCTGTAATGTTACCTAATATTGGGGACCTTAAGGAGTTAATCAGTGAAGAAGGTTTTAGAGGTGAGTATTTTAGTCCCAATAGCATACCTGAAATGGCTGCCGCTTTGGAAAAGCTACTTGTGGATGATGTACATCGTAGAGAGTTAGGCCAGACTAATTATGCGGCTGCTAGCGGATTACCTATCTCAGATATTGCGGATTGGTATATAATGCACTTTCAATCACTTGCGAATAGATAAGATCCTTATTTATTAGAGGGTACAAATATGTGGTAAGCAGGCTTTTTATTGCCTTTGCGATCCAAAAGTCCAAAATATTTTTGCTTAGCATGTCTCCAAGTATTTAATCCAAATACTTCACTGGGAATTTCATCGAAATCATGGAGTGTCCACAGTAGATATGGCAATTTATTTAACTCCATTTCCTGTTTCATCTTAGCTAAGTATTCACTTTGCGCCTCCTTAGAATACCCCGTGGGGCTGTACCATTTCTTATTGGATGGCAAACCAAATTCGCCTAATAGTATTGGTTTATTATTTACAGATTGCTTTAACTTTAACATATCCAAGGTGAGTGATTTTGGGTCTCTATAGTAGTGAAAACTCACAAAGTCTAATTTCCAAGCTAAATTTATCGCTGCCTCAGGACTTGACCAACCAACGGTAATAAGATGGTTAGGATCATATACTCTCGCTCTTTCAATCAAATAATCTACCCATTGGATGACTTTCTTTTTTCCGTGTCTGTCAAAATCTAAATCCGGCTCATTTTTAAGGTCCCAAGCTAGGATGGCTGGATGTGTCTTAAACCTTAGAAGAATATCTGCGAGTTGTTGCTCTGATCGTGTATAATAAGATAAATCAAAACTTACTGGAAAATCAAACAGAGTAACAATTGCTTCAACTTCCATTTCTACACATTCGTCTAAAAAGCTTTCTAGCTTATCAAGCATAACGCTAAACTGAAGACCAGGCACTACCCCATCACTTGGAATAAAAATTCTTACCGTGTTCATACCTAATTGTTTGATGGCATGAAGATCTTTCCGTATAATCGTAGCATCGTAATCTATCCAGAAGTCTAGCCACGGAGATGCCTGAGGGTAATAATTCAAACCTTTGATAGTACTCACTTTAGCGCGCTGTATCTCTATCATATTTGGAACCTTTATGACCTGACCTGGCTTGACATTATTATCCGATAAATTATTTGCTTCTTTGAGTATAGCAGGCTGAACCTTAAGTTCCTTAGCAATTGAAAATATAGTCTCACCTTCTTCCACTACTCTATTTGTCTCATGGGGTCCTCTTTGTACACGTGGAGTAACAAGTAATATCTTCTTTTTATCCGTGTCTGTTGGTGTTACACGCAGGTGGCTGCATACCTTGATACCATCGATACTTTTTATTTTATTCCAGCTTTTTAATTGATCGACGGTTATATTATATTTCTGCGAAAGACTGAAGAGTGTTTCTCCAGCTTTTATTCGGTGAAAACCTTTCATCACCTTTTGTTTGCAGTCCACTTTTACCTTCAGTCCTAATGTATTGGATGCATTAGTTTGATATGTAGTCAAGGTATCAAGCACGAAATGAGGAGAAAAATTAATCAATGGTGCTGGATCATCGTTTCTTATTTCTTTCATTTGTAAGATTCTCCACTTACCATCCGTGATAGTCATTACTATTTCATAGCTTTTAAAAATCTCTTCTTCATAGACAAACTTTTGATTATGAAAAACTTTACGCTTAATTCTGATATTTCTATCTTTAAAGGCAATAACCTGTTTATCTAATGAAAAAAGATACAATTCAATTTCGTGACTTAAATCCACTCGTTCTTCTATATAGTTATTATCAGCTTCGATGACGCGCTTTATTTCATCAATTAGATGATCCTCAAAGAAATCTTCTAGACCAATGACTGATTTAGTAAGTAATGCTTGATTTAAAAAGTACCAAGCATTGCTATAGGCTCTAGTTATTTTTCCATTATCGTATTCCTCTAAGAGTCGACCAGTTGCCGATTTAGGCTGATCCCAATCCACCCTGGGTACGTGGAATGCTGTATTGTACGACGTTTTTTCCTTTTTTACATGGGACATTATTTCTGAAGCACTAAAGAATGTATAAAGATTAGCTAGTATAGAAAAAGTTATAGCTATACCTATTAGATAGGCTAACCTTATTGTAACTACTCTTATATTACTATTCAGTATCACCATTTCTTAAAAAATCAATTTCACTATTTTTCCATTAATATGAACTTCTGCAATAGTTTCTTTTAATTCTACCGCATATTTTGGTACTTCTATTTTTGCATAACCATGTTCTATAACTGTACGCTCTACCGTACTTCTATTGAATGTTACTTCTACTTCTGTGCCATCGGGGACAAACTGATCTAAAGACCCGATAACAGGACCTACGACTAAGTAGTTCTTTTCTACACGCAATGGAATTGATTCTATATTGTTTTGAAACACTAAATCAATGATATTTGACTTATTAAATCCTGCAATGTAAACCTCCCAATGAGCTGCATTTTCTGGATTTTCTAAGAATACATTTGCTATACCGCTTACAGTATAGGACTGATATTGAGAACGTATTTTATTGTTTTCTTCGACTACAAATATAATACTGGTACCATCTGCTACGACATTGCCCTTCGCATCATATATAATTTCCGTGTTAAGGTGTACCAATTGCCTCTTATCGCCATAAGGGTGCATCTCCACAACATTAATGGTAACACCTTTTTTAGGACCTTCGACAATAGCTATTTCCTGCTCATCGATGTAGGTATCATGACACTTAGCTCCCATCAGGACTTTACCTACTTGTTTATTATTATTTATTTTTTGATATGATAGTAAGTTTTTAATACCCTTAGTGGTATTCTCAATACTAAGGTTTTTATATTTAATATTAAATGAAATGGAATCCGTCTCTTCTAACGCATTACCATATTTATCGGTTGGGATTAAACATAGCATAGATTTCATATTTTGATCTATTGCCAAAGTTTTTGGACCTAGGTAGGATTCAATAGTTCCTATAGGATGAAGACTTCTAATATAGGTTTCTGCTTGGCAGATTATTTTATCGCAATGTATTATCTTGATCATAACATAGCCGCTAATAATACTAATAGAGTCAGGAAAAGTGAAAAAGAAATCATCGTTATATACTGTTTTATTGAAATATTGCTGTCCAAGTTTACCATCCCAGACAATTAGAATTTCTTCGCGTATAATATTCTTTGTAGCTACTTTAAATTTTATCTTGTCTCCAGCTTTATAACTGTCTTTTAAATATGAAATTTCTCCCTTCGCATTAGACATACAAGTCACCTCCTCTAGGTGATCATCAGCACAATCACAGAGTAAGGCGAGTATGCCCAAACTCCAAATTACTATCAAACACTTGTACATTATCTAATTCAAATCGTAAACGAAACCGTTCACAAAAATTTTCAGTTTGTTATTATCAATTTTCTTAAGTCTTGGTTCTTTTAATTCACTAATATGGTTTTCAATATCTTCATAATAATCTAGCTGCCCCATTGAGGTCCCGTTGACGAATAGATTATTAATATTGCCAATTTTTGCAAGCGTTATTTCATCGATTACAGACTTTATATGAAACTCTTTCTCTCGTTGGGGTCTTACTCCACTTGGAAGATATTTGGTTTCAATCCACTTTAAATTATCTAGATGATCATATTCAGCCAGAAAGATCTGAGGTATACTAATCTCGTTAGTTCCATAGTTTACCACATCACCTTTAATATCGTTTCCACTTATAGACAAATTATTAGCCCCTATGAGCTTATACATTTTCTGTCCACTGACCATAGACCGCACATATACATTAAAATCAACTGGTTCTACGTAATATTCATCCACATAGTCCTGCTTATTTTCTAAGTAAGTGTAGTTATAGGTATTGGTATCAATTTTATTTACGAAATCTATTCTAAAAGGTGTCTTCTCATTAGGAAGTAATTTATGAATAATCGCATTCCCTGCATTATAGCGAGCAATTAAGTTTGCATTTTTCCCTAAAAGAGAACCTTCTACTGTAATATAGGCGGGAACGTTATCTATGTTTTGTACTTCTCCAACTATATGATAATTACCGTCTTTCTTTACAAGATTAGCTTGTAGGATATAAGCTTCAGGTCTGTCTAAGACATCCTCTCTTCGCGTGTTGCTCACATCTGCTTTTCTTCTACCTTGCTTACGAAACGAAATGTCTGGAATCCCAAAAAATTGATCAGGAGCTACATTTTTTTCGAACGCTTTATGTTTAATATACCACTCTCCTTTTCTTTTGATTAAATCAAATTCTTCTATGGAATAGTAACTTTTTAAGGAGGTAGTAGATAGTAGCCCCACTTTACATCTTGCTGTGGTAGCTGTTTTATAGTCTACATCTATTATCTTTAGTGAGTCTAAAATAGAATAAGAAGCGAGAATCCCATCCTCAAGTGAGAGCTCCAATCTATATTGATCAATGATAGGTCTGCTCTGCTTATCTAATAAATCATAAGCTTCATCAAATTTTTTATAATTTAGGGCATCAAAGTATGCGTTCAGTACTTTCTCTGGAGACGCATGAACATCCTGATTAAGTGCAACAAAGGAAGCAAAGCCAATAGTAAGGATCAACAGAAATATCATCCATGCGGACTGGGTTAGCCATACTGATTTGCGTCGTGCCTCTTGCCTTGCTTTTTGTGTCAGTATACCAATATCTATTGTAAGGATTTTCCACTTTCTATTCTTAAGATAAAATAGATAAAGAACAATCGCAAAGGATAGACACATGAGCGGTAATACACCCCATAAAAAACGCTGAATAGAGGGAATGTTATTTCTTGGTAATGGGTCTGGCAATGGTGGTACATCTGGGCGTTCCCAAACAACCACGTTATTTTCTAGTTGGCCAATTTTATCCCATCCTAAAAAATGCAGAAGGGGTTCGTAAAACTTATCATTGGCAAAGATGAACTTCAGACTAAATTTTTCTGGAACTGTCAAAAATTCCTTGAGCGATCCGATGCCTTCCTCGCCCTGATATTTTGCATTCTCTAACCGTTCTACTGCTTTGGAGGTCATCTCGGGCAAACGTCTAGCACTATGATAATTACCGTCTACAGATAATGCATCTGTATTGGCAGATAGCCAAGCCATTTGATCTCCAAAACCTAGGGTCATAAATCGCCAGTCGCTGTGCTTATCTCTATTTAGAAAATTTACAATCGGAGTTGTGTCTATCTCTCTAGGTTGAAATGCTTGGAAGTACCCTGCGTTAACAATAATAACATTAAATACAATTATACCAATCGAAAAAAACAATAAAGTAAATTTTCGAAAAGCGGAATTGTATCTAAATTTCTTCAGCTCTCCTGTATATATACGATGCATAAATTCACCAAAAAATGGAACTGAAATCATAGTCGCCCAAAATGTAAATCTATCTAAGGTAAGTATCTCATATGCTGCCTCGCCTAAAATCCATCTTGGGATGGGTGTAGTGCCACCAGTGCCTAGGATAAATAACAAAGTCAGAGATAAACCCATAAATATGTGCCTCTTGTAGTAAGACCTCGCAAAAATGTAAGGCAACGCAAAAAGCATAATTCCCCATGGCAGTATAAAAAAAATCATTCCTAAGTTTGGTTGCTCTATAAATGACTCTCTCGATCCGTGAGGTATAGGGACTTGAGTTATAGGATCGGCCGCTGTCCAAACCCAATATGGGAATATAACCGTGATCATGATTAATAATACTGCTACTCCAAATGGCAGCAAACGCTTTAAATTAGCAACAATTTTTGTAATAAAATGCTTTAGCGTGACATCACTTATTGACCCTTCATCTTCTATACAGAGGTCGACCATAGCAATTCCAATAGTCGGGAACACGAAGAAAACCATTCCGAATATAGTAGTTACATGGTGTGCAGCGGATGTAACACTAAGAAATGCAATACTCAACCATAAGTGAGATCTTTTTCGTGTAACTATCCACTTATAAATTTCAGGGCATGCATTCAATAAAAACGCAATACCAGTGATACTAGGTACTTGACCAAAAATATGCAGCGCCTCCGTCAAAGAGCCCGTAAATACTATTAAGATCGCAGATATGCCAGCAGCTTCATTACTGACCCATAACTGCGCAAAATAATACATCCCTCGTACTAACCACAAAACCATAAGGATAGACCAAAGAAAAAAGGCCAACTTAAGACCTAATGCATAGGATAAGAGGGCCACCACCTGGTGTACCAGCGGTGGATAAGATGTAATGTTGAACCCTGTATACCAGCGGTAATCCCAATTGTCGAACCAGTTCTCTGCATAATGGTCAGCAAAAAAAATATGCACGTAAGCATCATAGGTTTGATCGAACGTAAAGAAATTAGTCGTAGCATGGAATACCAATACCGAAACTAGGGCCACCAAATAATATTTTCTTCCTTTATCCAAATTTAACTAAGATAAATTAACATACTTATGAATACTAACTATAGTGTTACGAATTGAAAACGTGAAAGATATACATATATCCTTAAAATATACGTCTTCTGACTATTGCTACGTCACTTTTTACATTATTGGCAGAAAACTTGAATATTAGTAACTGTCCCTCCATATAAATTTCACCAGTACCCTCCATCTAATATCCCAAAAAATGGAGAATGCAATTGTGGTACCTTGCTACAATGAGGCAGGAAGACTGGACTTAATGTCATTCAATAAATTCCTTAATCAAAAAAAGAATTACACGATCTGCTTTGTAAATGACGGCAGTTCAGACAATACACTAGAAATTCTTAAATCCTTTCAGGCAGGTCGAGAATCGCGTATACATATCTACGACGCACCCCGCAATAATGGTAAAGCTGAAGCCATAAGGTCAGGTGTAAACTATATGTTAGAAAATACTGGAGCGGCGAATATCGGATTCATGGATGCCGATCTTGCCACAGGTTTTGATGATTACGAAAATTTAGTTGATTCTTTGACTGACAATATTGATACTGATGGTATGGTAATAGGATCACGCACCAGAGTAAATACAGCAAATATACAACGTACTGCATTCCGTTCTGCAAGCAGCAATATTTTCAATATCATTATTCAATGGATTATAGGATTGAAAGTCAACGATACGCAATGTGGAGCTAAAGTTTTTACCAGAAATACTGCTAATACCCTATTTCAAAAGGCATTTATTTCAAAGTGGTTATTCGATATAGAGCTCTTAATGAGAATGCGTAACAAGTATGGAAAGCAAACTATGCTCAAGAAGTTTAAAGAAGTCTCTTTAAGTAAATGGTCAGAGATAGAAGGCTCAAAGATAACTGCAAAAGATGCTTTACAGTTTCCAATTCAATTGATAAGGATTGCCTTGAACTACAACTTCAAACCAGCTTTCAGTATTAGGCCATCCCGACTTATCGCATATTCTTTCAAAGCCGTAAAATCATTCTTATTCTAGAAATTTCACTAAAAAAACACTTAAAAAAAAACGCCTTATCTAGAAATGGATAAGGCGTCTTTTCATTATGAGTTATAGAAGTAAATACCTCATAACATAGGCATATTCAGTAGTAAGAGGATATAACCGCAGAGCAGCTTGTCCCGATTCACGGGAATTAAATATTCTTCTTGTGAATATCCCTAAAATAACGAAAATAGAGACATTTATTAGTACTTCAATATGGTCTATTATTTATGCCTTTTTCTTGATAGAACAGCCAATAGCTTTAGTGTAATCTGGCGTTGGCTCCTTCCCATTTTCTATTGCCTCTACCGCCATCTCCACATACTTTTTCGTGACAGCTTCTGGATCATTCGGGCTGTCATCAATAGAACCGATATATCTAACCTTTCTATCCGCGTCTAACAGAAAAACGTGTGGAGTCTTAGTAGCTCCATACTGAGGATAAACTTTCTGACCGTCATCGAATAAATAAGCAAATGGGAAAGACTTTTCCTTTGATCTCGTGACCATAGCATCAAAACTGTCTCCTTCTTTTACCTCTGGATCATTAGGATTTATAGCGATAACAGGATATCCTTTCGCTGCCATTTTGATATGTAGATCAATCAACCTGTCCTCATACATGACTGCATATGGGCAAGTATTACAAGTAAATGTTACTATATAGCCATTCGCATCTTCTACATCTGCTAGCGACATTATCTTGTTATCAATACCTTTCAACTTAAAGTCAGGTGCAGTATCTCCAACTTTTAGATCCACCATCTTAGTTTTACTAGCTGTCTCCTTAATCGAAGGCTTTTCCGTAGTTATTTTTGTGTCATCACCATCTGTGGTAGCTGAACCAGAATCACAATTGGAAATACCCAATACACACATTGCGATAAACGCAAAGTTTAAAATTTGCTTAATCATATTATTAGTTTTTAAACTGTTTTTAATAAATAATTAGTGGTTTTACTTTAGCCTCCAAGCTTGTATAATCAGGAACTTCACCGCCAATAAAGACACGCTTATGCTTATTATACACTAGGGTTATAGGAATAGCTCCATCCCAGTTTTCACTCACTTTACTTATCCAATTGTTAGCATTCCCATCTTTCAATACCATTACCTGAGGAAGCACATTATTCTCTTCTAAATATGGGATTAACTTACTTTGTATATGCTTAGGAAAGTCCAGACTTACTAAAATAATTTTCACTTTATCCTCACTATAATCATTGAATAATAGATCGAAATACGGCAACTCCTCTACACATGGCTTGCACCAAGTGGCCCAGAAATTTATCACATAGGTAGTATCGTTTTTGTAGTTGAAAATATATTCTATATCGTCAAAACGATCATAAATAAGCAACTCTTGAGCTTGCTCCTTTTCCATATTGAAATCCACTGCTGTAGTACTAACAGATGCACTTTTATGATGATCGCAGCCCAATAAGCTTAGACAAATATAAATTAAAAGTACAATATCAATACGCATAAATCTCTATTTTCAGAAGTGGATTCACAGTTTTTTGCCTGTAAAACAAGTAATAACCTCTAGAATAAAAGGATGTTGTGTCAGAAGACATATAATATTACAATCAACTATACCGAATACTATATGTAATAGTTAGGAAATATATTTAAACCTTAGTTATCTAAAACTCTCAAATAGTCTAAGTACTTGGCTTGTAACTTTTCTTATCGATAACCATCTTACTTATAATTTCTTTGAGAATTTCAGATGTTCCGCCGCCAATAGGACCTAAGCGAGAATCACGCAACATACGCGCTAGCGGATACTCTTCCATGTAACCATAGCCCCCCAACATTTGTAGGCAATCGTACATAACCTCATCCGCCATTTTGGTCGACATCAGTTTCGACATACTCGCCTCTTTCACAACATACTCCCCTTGATCTAGACGGTAAGCGACATTATAATTAAATACTTTATTGACCTCAACAGCACTCAAATGTTCTGCCATAGTATGACGTAGAGCTTGATATTTATCTATCTGCTTTCCAAACGCCGTGCGCTCAGACATATACTGCAACGTGTACGCTATAGCGTGCTCTGCGCGAGAATGTGCGTTGATGCCCATGATAAGTCGCTCCAGCGCAAAGTGCTGCATGATATAAAAAAAACCTTTGTTCTCCTCCCCCATCATATTAGTCGCAGGAACTTCGACATCTGCAAATGCAATCTCACCTGTATCACTTGCGCGCCATCCTAATTTGTCCAATTTAGATGCACTCACACCAGGCATATCTCGATCTACCAAAAACAAACTTATACCTTTACTTCCTAGCGCAGTATCCGTCTTAGCAGCTACTATAATATAGTCGCTGTAGACCCCATTGGTAATAAATGTTTTGCTCCCATTGATGATATAGTTATTTCCATCTTTGACCGCGGTAGTGCGCATGCCCGCCACATCCGAACCACCAAATGGTTCTGTAATTGCCAATGCACCTATCATTTCTCCAGCAATACTTGCTGTCAGATATTTTTCTTTAATCGCATCAGAACCTTCTGCGTTGAGATGGGTCATTGCTAGATATGCGTGAGCCCACATGGCTGCCGCAAATCCACCAGAGTTGACTTTTTGAAGTTCCTCCAAAAATATTAGCGTATAGAAAATATCAAGATCTGTACCTCCGTACGACTCAGGATACTTGAGTCCGAAGTAACCCATTTCACCAAATTTTGGCCAAATAGATCTATCTATAGTCCCTGTCTCCTCCCACTTATCAATGTGTGGCACTACCTCCTTCTGCAAGAAATCGGCGAAACTTTTCCTAAAAAAATCATGCTCTTCTGTTAAATACATAAAAACTTCGCTAAATAAAACTGTTGAATAATATGAAGACCCAATATACGACAATCCGCATTAGGACTTCTACTATACAACGCCAGAATTAAGAATAGGATGACTTATACTAAATTTTTCTTGAGCGAAGGAATGATTTAATCATTGAATACAAAGAAACCATACCCACCTGGTTCCCTCAAAATCACATTATCCACAATGCCTTCTTTATTAAATGCTGTAACTTCTTCCATAATTAATATATCGAGTGCCCTGATATTTTCTATAATCTTTTGATTTTGAGCACCATTAAAGAAGCTAACTGAAGGATTAAGAAATATATGCGGACAAGCAAAGGGTGCCATGATATTTATAGTATTCATCATAGCATCCGTAAAAGTCAGCCATCCCTGCTCGACAGATCCTGCAGTCAGTTCAAAGTTTAGCACTTTCAATATATTACTTGAGCATTCGATGTCCATGGATTCTAAACTAAGCCCAGCGTAATTACCGAGTATGCAGGATGATTCCGTCTTTAGTATGCCCTCTATTTCTTCTGTTAGTAGATGAAACCAGCAACCACTGGGATCCGCAAAGTAGTAGCCCCCCTCCTTTTCAATTACATGGGTATGCTTCCTTAATTCTAAAATTTCCTCGCCCCAATCTTTCTTTATAATGTTCACTCCCGCGCGTGCAGTTTGTTTTGTGTTGATCATAAAGGTCATTTGTCGATCGTAAGCTAGCGTGTAGTCTTCACGTTGTATTATTTCGTAGCCAAGTGTAGTAAAGAAGGCGATACTATTCTGCAGGTCAGGAGTTGGAGTTTGAAGGAAATACTGCATGGTGATTTTTTTATAGATGGACACCAATGATGCCGCGATATTCCATTTGCGTTTGGAATCCTATTGTAGTATTATATTTTGGGGCCTTCCCTGCAGATTCGCGAAAAGGCGAATCTGCAGGGTCGTTATGTTGCGTGACTCGGCGTGCGCCTCGGTCCTCCACCTATCCACTGCACCAAGCTTTCAGACTGCCTCCTCCGTCGCCACCACTGCACAGCACTAGTCCAATTTTCTTAGCCAGATATTTCTAAATTGCATCGGGTTGCCATGATCTTGAAGTTTGATAACGTCATTGCCGTGGGCTATATTTTTAGGCATTCCTATGTATTCTGATGTACCATAAATTTCTACATGATTTTGCACTAAGACACCATTATGAATAACTGTAAAGTAGCCCGTCGCCACTTTTATTCCATCTTGATTAAAAGAAGGAGCCATAAAAATAATATCATAGGTCTGCCACTTTCCTGGTCCACGTGATGCATTCACCAAAGGAATATGTTGTTTATATATTGCTGCTGCTTGCCCATTCGGGTAAGTCTTATTATTGTAACTGTCTAGAATTTGTACTTCATATCTGTTCTGAAAAAATACACCACTGTTGCCTCTACCTTGCCCCTCACCTTCTACCACCTCAGGGGTTTTAAACTCCAAGTGAAGTTGTACACTACCAAATTTTTCTCTAGTTACTATATCACCAGCACCCGCTTTTACTTGCATGGCATTGTCTGCGACCAGCAACCAATCTGCTGGAGCGCCAAGCATCTTCGTACTAGCCCAAGCATTTAAATCAGCACCATTAAAGAGAACAATCGCATCCGATGGAGGCGTATTTACCCTTGCCTCTACTATTCTAGGCACTGGTTCCCAAACTTCAGTATCTTTTGGATCTGTTGACTGTGCATATATACATGTGGTCATGAGTATGACCAAGATAATTATATGGTTTCTCATTTTTTATAATAAAGGTAGTGAAAAATTGAGGCTTTTCTAGCTATGCTAATTAGACGAGAGATTGTAGCTCAAGCGATGTATTCTACTTAAATAGCTCGACCAGTATTGACAGAAGGTATGGAAATAGTTGTAAAATATAGGTGTTATCTATGTATCACGGTCAAATAAGGAAATGTAAACTTGTCAATTATCAACTCTTAAATTATTTTTCAGTATATTAAGCTGTACATTGTGTCAGCAACCAAATCTAAAAAACTGAAAATTTCACGTGCATTTTCACTTATTACACTGCTTGGTGTTTTTATTCTATCTGCTTTATGCGTGCCAAATAATGAATACTTGGTGCTCAATTCGGATACAAGACTTGCTGGGGTAACACTCCTACTTCTATTATTTTCGGTGTTTTACTACTTTTCGGAAACTAATGAAGTCAAGTTTTACACCGTTGATATCTGGTGGTTTATACTGATTTTTTATACTGGTATAAGTTCCTTGTGGGCTACCAATAGCGGTTATGCCATAGAGGGTACAATGGTCACAATAGTGCTCTATATATGCTATAAGGCATTTGAAACTATAGATTGGGAGCCCATCAAAGTTCAGTATATTACCTATTATGCTGTTTTATTTTGTCTGCTCGTAGCTATGTGTGTTACACTGTATGCTGTAAGAGATAACATTGCTTCTGGATTTGCGTCAACTGCTAAAATAGATTTATCTACCATAGAAATATTCCATAAAAACATATCTGTATTGGGTTCATTGATCGTAGTATTGACGCCTTATATTATATTTAGCGACAATCCTATAAGTAGAAAAATTGCGCCCTTCATACTAACTTCTGGAATCATTATTCTGTATGCTTCGGCCTCCATACAGCTTACTATATTGCTCACCTTGTTATCAGTAATTTATATCCTGTATATTATGAAGTATAATCAAGGATGGAAATATCTAGTTTTGTTTGGCTTCATATGTATAGTTAGCGTAGCGCTCTATGTGAGTAATAGGAAGAGTCCCATAAACGGAAACGAATCCCTTCTTACTCAAGAGATATCTAATCAACAGGAGCGCTTAAAGCTATTGGAAGCGAGTTTCAATTTATTTCAAGAATCCCCACTAGTCGGTATAGGTAAGAACAACTGGGAAGTAGATTATAAAAAATATTATCAGTCTACAGAAAGTGCTGGGCAGGACACAAATTATCGTCATGCGCAAAATTCTTTTATGCAGCTATTGAGCGAGCAAGGTCTCATAGGTTTGCTTATTTACGCATATATATTCATCATTCCTTGTCTAAGACTTATAAACAATAGAGCCATACTTTCCAAGCTTGAAGTCGCGTCATTAGTAAGTGTCTTTCTATATTTCTTGAGTTCGTTGGTATATGGGAGCATCTATAATTACTACGGCAATTTTCAGGGATTGAGTCTAATAGCGGTGATGTCTTTAGGTATTTTGAGTTTTAAAAGCAATGCCCATTTTGATATAGGAAAAATCAAGGTTAAAAGTGCAAAGCAGCTACCGAATTAAATCCGAACTTTGGATGTCTACTCTTACAGAAATTCGCAAGTTTTTATATAAATAATTCTTTCCAGTCTTAAGGTAGGGATATTCAGAAGTAAGAGATAACCGCAGAGCAGCCCGTCCCGATTTTCGGGAGTTAAATATCAATAGCCGTGGGTGGCAACCCACGGAATTGGGCAAAATAAAATCCAATTTGGCGTGATTTTTTGGAAAAATCATGACAGATTGCCAACAAGAATTACTCTGTTTTTATAGCAATATTTAAAATAATGGAGTAATCCAAACCTTTATGTTTCGATTATTTCCTTATGGTTGAAGAGTTTAACTTACTTCTGAATATCCCTAAGGTATTCAGAAGTAAAAGCACATCACCACGGCGTAGCCCGTCCCGATTTTCGGGATTAAAATATTTATAGCCCTGGGTTGAAAACTCAGGATTATCATCAGAGTTAGATCCAATTTGGCGTTATTTTTAGGAAAAAATCATGACGAATTGCCACCAAGAATCCCCCCGTTATAATCGTAAGGTTTTAAAAATTGGTTTAATCAAATCCGTCAATTTTTGATTATATCCTTATGTTGGTACAGGTTGTCCGGCTTGTGAATGTCCCTGGACTAGCGCTGAGTAGCAGTGTCTCCTTTTTAGGAGACAGTCCCTAGCAAGTTTTGGGTGCAGCGATAGCGTACCCAAAATGCAGCCGAGGGACCGAGGTGAATACCGAACTGCGGATCATAGCGACCCCTTAAGATTCGCCTCCTTCGGCGAATCTTAAGGGGAAGGCCCCTAATCAAGACTATACTGAATACTCATCGATTCTAATTTTTCAATAAGCTTATTGTTGACATTGATCTTGAATGTTCGGCTGTACATTGGTAGCATCAAGCGCTCCTCGATATCGCGGATTTCTAGTTTCAATTTATTCTTTCCTTTGTGATTGGTGGCGATGCTAGTAAGCTCTTTGACAAACTTATCATCCACTTGATCGAGCATCACTTTGAGGGTGATACTATTGACTACTTCATCTTCCATCTGAGCCAGTAAGTTTGCTTCTTTTATATTGAATGCATAGGTCTCCGCACCTCGCCAGCGCGGCTCATATACACCACGTAAATACAGGCACTGCCCCACTTCAAATAGGTGCTTAAATTTTTGATAATCATCACGCCAAAGTGACACCTCTATCCCACTAGAATAATCTTGCAAAGCGAAAAAACCACGACCATTTCCCTTACTATCAAAACCATGATTAGCCATAGTCACAATGCCCGCCACCTTAACGGAACGGTGGGGCTGCTCGACGGCTTCACCCAAAGAACAAGTTGTAAAATTATCCACCACCATACTATAATCATCCAAAGGGTGTCCACTGATATAGATACCAGCGACCTCACGCTCCTCAGTCAGTTTCTTGATCAACGGCCAAGGTTCATGCGAGGGAGGTGGTGGCTCTTGAATCATAATTTCTGCGGATGCACCAAACAGCGAATTTGCCGTCTCTACAATTTGTTTTTGATAAATATTTCCGTAGCGCAAAAGATGTTCTATGTAAGTATCATACTTATCTGATGGCGCAAAATAATTGCCACGAGTTGCCTCAAAATTATCTAAACCTCCCCCTTTCACGAGGCTCTCCATACACTTTTTATTAATCGTGCGTAGATTAAGTCTGCGCATCATATCGAAGACAGATTTGAAGTTACCCCCTTCCTCACGTTGGTTGATCAATTCTTCTACAGGCCCCTCACCTACACCTTTCAAAGCAGATAAACCAAATCGTATATGACCAAATTCATTCACTGTAAAGTTCATCTCACTCTCATTCACATCAGGACCGAGAACGGTTAAGTTCATACGCTTGCACTCCCGTAAAAAAAATGTCAGCTTTTCAATATTATTTTTACTGTGGGTCAGGATTGCAGCCATGTATTCGGCTGGGTAATTTGCCTTAAGATAAGCCGTATGAAAAGCGACCACCGAATAAGCTGCCGCGTGAGATCTATTGAATCCATAGTTGGCAAACTTAAACATGATGTCGTAGATTTCCATCGCCGTCTCTTCATCAATATTGTTTTCTGCAGCACCTTTAGTGAAAAGTTCTTTGTGCCTTTCCATCTCCTTAATCTTCTTCTTACCCATAGCACGACGAAGCATATCTGCCATACCTAGAGTGTAGTTTCCGACCACTCTAGCGGTCTCCATGATCTGCTCTTGGTAAACCATGATACCATTGGTATTTTCAAGGATTGGCTTCATTGATGGGTGCGGATAAGTAACCTTTTCTCGACCAAATTTTCGCTCAATAAAAGTCGGGATATTATCCATCGGGCCAGGCCGATAAAGTGCATTCATCGCAATCAAATCTTCGATGTCTGTAGGCTTCAAATCACGCAGGTGCTTCTGCATCCCTTCCGACTCAAATTGGAAGATACCTACCGTATCGCCATTCTGAAATAGCTTGTACGTTTTATCATCATCCAGTGGAATATTGTTGGGTATGATTCTCGCGTTTTCCCCATAGCGACGCACTATAATATTGATCGCTGACTTGATAACAGACAGCGTTTTTAACCCTAAGAAATCCATCTTCAACATCCCTGCATCCTCTACTACGGAACCATCGAATTGAGTAACGAGTAAGTCGGTATCTTTAGAAGTGCAGACTGGAATATAGTTGGTAATCTCATCGGGCGCTATGATGACACCCGCTGCATGTATACCAGAGTTTCTGACAGTACCTTCTAGCTTGGCAGCGTTATACAATGTATCCGCAGCCAGATTACTGCCCTTCGTATAATTATGTAATTTCTCTATTTTTTGATACTCATCACTTGGCCAATCCTTTTTTAGATCGCTATAATTATTGCTCACAACTTTACCTAGTGATGGACTTTTGCCTTGTCTACTAGGCACTAACTTCGCCATCCCATCAGCCTCCGACAGTGGTAACTCTAACACGCGGGCAACATCCCTAATAGCCGATCGCGCCTTCATAGTACCGAAGGTAATGATCTGTGCCACCTGCCGCTTACCATACTTATCCACGACATAGTCGATAACTTTCTGACGGCCTTCATCGTCAAAATCTATATCAATATCAGGCATTGAGATCCGCTCTGGATTTAAAAATCTTTCAAAAAGCAGGCGGTATTTTATCGGGTCTATATCTGTGATGGTGAGACAATAGGCAACAGCTGATCCTGCCGCAGATCCACGCCCGGGCCCTACCGCTACATCCATCCTTCGCGCTTCATGGATAAAATCTTGGGTAATCAAAAAGTATCCTTCGAAGCCCATATCCGTAATAACGCCTAGCTCCATGTCCAGTCGCTCGCGTACTTCCTCGGTGATTTCACCGTACCGAATTTTGGCACCCTCATATACCAGATGCCTAAGAAATTCAGACTGCTTTTCGAATCCGTCAGGTAGAGGAAAATTAGGAAGAATGACTTCTCTAGCTAACTCTAGCACTTCTACTTTGTCGTAGATTTTCATAGTAGTCTCTACGGACTGTGGGATATCTTTAAAGAGATTAGTCATCTCCGCTTGTGTCTTAAAATAAAAATCACTACTCGAAAACCTAAATCTTTTCTCTTCTGTTATTTTCCCTCCAGTATTCACACAGAGTAAAATATCATGCGGAAAATTATCCTCCTCCTCTACATAGTGAGAGTCATTAGTACAGATAACCTCTACGTTATATTTTTTTGCAAACTTGAGTAAAACTTGATTGATATATTCTTGACTGACACCCGTCTTCACACCACTGACATCTATATTTTCTAAACCACGATGGCGCTGAAGTTCTATATAGTAATCCTCTCCGAAAACATCCAACCACCACTGGAGTTCTTTCTCTGCCTCATCCTCTTTTCCCTGTAAAATAAGTTGCGGAATGATCGCCCCTATACAACAACTGGTAGCAATAACACCTTCCGTATAGTTAACAAGTAACGCTTTGTCTATACGCGGAAACTTTCCATAGGCTCCTTCTATAAAACCCAATGAACAAAGCTTGGAAAGATTAGAGTAGCCTGTGGCATTTTTGGCAAGCATCAGCTGATGATAGCGTTTATCCTTCTCCCCAAGACTCTTCTTAAAACTCAGTTTGTGCCTGTCGTCCACCATGTAGAACTCACAGCCGATGATCGGTTTGATATTCCTTTTTTTGGCTTCAGCGACAAACTTGAAAGCACCAAACATGTTACCATGATCGGTCATAGCCACTGCTTGCTGCCCATCCGCGACGGCCTTATCCATCATGATGCCTATATCGGAAGCACCGTCTAAAAGCGAAAATTGAGTATGGCAATGTAGGTGAACGAATTTGGACATGCTGACGATTTTGTACCCCTAAAGATACAAATTCGTTAAGTATAAGCGACTTTCAAATACAGATTTGCAGACTCTTTTTATCCACATTCTAGCCTAAATACTACTTGATGACTACAATTTAACTTTCAGGTATTGTCCGAGCTTTTTAAACTCATTGTTCCATTCTGTACTTTCCTTATGAAGTTGTCCTTTATTATGTCCATTGAGCATGCCGAAATACAAGTTTTGAGACTTCCAAATATCTAAATCAACATTCAGGTCTTTAAGTATGGCAAATATATCATTGAGCAAATCCAACTGATGGATAGAAAAATCAGACAAGGCTAATTTCCTTACTTCGTAGAAAATCCTTTCACTTACTGTATATCTAAAAGATTGCTGATTATTAATCTCCAGCTTCCATCTATCAAACTCGGAAGCTAGATGCCGTAACTTATTGATATCCAGCAATTCCTCATCGAAGAAGCGATGTATCTCTGTGTTCAAGATAAAGTCTGCAGCACTAGTAAATGCACGAGGTATAGGAATATTGCTAAAAAGCATACCTGACATCAGCTGGTAATTATCATTATATATTTCTCTAAAGGAGGACTCTATACTGTCCAGACTTTTCTTACTTATTTTATTGAGAATTTTGCGTTTTTCATCCTTGAACAAATGCCAAATAGTGAAATTTTTGTCTTCAAAATATTTCTGCATACTTGCCAGCACATTCCCTAGATTAGTAGAGTCAAAGGCACTCAATACATCAGATTTGAGTTTTTCGTAGTTAGTTTCAGACATATCCTCGCGGATATTCCCCATGATATTCTGCTGCCCTAGATAGAGGACCACAAATTTGTATTGCTTCTCTCTGTAAGTCACCTTGGAGCGTATTTTTATCTTTCCTACTGCTAGTCTTTGATTACCCGCTTCTCGAAGTTGGTAGTCTTCCATGATAGCACTGAACCGAAATATCTCAGCGTCATTACCATTATTATCAAAGACTGAAGCCACAGCAAAGTGCATAGCCACCCGCTCTAGATTGACCGCGCTTGGAACCACATATTGGTTGTAGGATACCGAACCATTCTCATACACATTGGATGGAGCCTCTATCAGAAAATCATTAAAAGTAGACATTACATCCTCATCCGTAAAATACTTTACATACTGCATAGCGCGCAGTGCATATTGCAAGATTTGATTAGTTTCAATACCTGAAATTTCATCAAAAAACCAACCACAGCTGGTGTACATATACATGGCAAATTTTTGTAACTCAAGCAACCTGATAGTTACCGTAAGGTCGGCTGGTTTTAGATCGCTTTTTGCATAGGTTTCCAAAAATTTCTTTACAGAGGTCTGATTTCTATTCATCAATATCTCGATGTATGCGTCTCTTGCTGCCCACGGATCTTTCAGATATTGCTTTGCCTCTCGCTCGTATAAAACCTCGAGGTAATCACGCAGCCAGTCAAGTCCCTCGCGCAAATATTTTCTCCATTCTTGTGTCCAACCTGGCGTACCGCTGCTACATCCACAGTTAGATCTCCATCTTTCTACACCATGCACACAACTCCAACTTGAGTTTTCATGAATCTGTATTTCCCAAGTTGGTGGAAATAACTCTAAGTACTCTCCATAGTTAGTTAGAACGGCAGCATCAGTTGTCTCTATTTTATTCAGACATGAGGCGAGCGCCATTTCTCCGTGTCGATGATGATGCCCATAAGTTTCTCCGTCAGTGGCTATATGTACGAGTTGCGGCTCGTCGTTTTTATCAAAAGAATTTAAGATCGCATCAGCAAAGCGATTTCCATCCTCAAGTATGCCGCTAAAAGCGACTTTTTGCGCTATATCTCCATCGTAAAAAAATAGCGACATAGACTTTCCAGATGGCAAATTTACTAGATAAGGTCTGCGCGTATCAAAACCCTTTTCCGTACCCGTCCAATGCGCATCACCCATCTTACGAAAAGCCTTTGCTTGTCTCGGTGCTAGGATAGTATATTTAACACCTTCCTCGGCAAGCACCTCTAGTGTGGCTGTATCTACTGCCGTTTCTGCCAGCCAAATACCTTCTGATTCTCTTCCAAATCTATACTTAAAATCTCGTAAGCCCCACTTTACCTGTGTTACCTTATCCCGCTGATTTGCTAGAGGCATTATCAGATGACTATGGGCTTGAGCGATGGCCGAGCCATGGCCACCAAATCTATCCTTTGATATTTTATCCGATTCTAGAATCGCATTGTAGGTCTCCCGATCTGTACGTTCCATCCAACTTAACAGCGTTGGCCCAAAATTAAAACTTAAATGCGTATAGTTATTGATGATCTTATGGATCGTCCCCTGATTATCAAGAATCCTTGCAGAGGTATTGGGCGCATAGCATTCAAAATTTATACGCTCATTCCAATCGTGAAATGGATAAGCTGATTCTTGTATTTCTATTTCATCTAGCCACGCATTTTCGCGCGGTGGCTGATAAAAATGACCATGTATACAAACGTACTTATTTTTATTCGCCATTGCTTTATTCTATAGTATTTATAATCTTAGTTTTATACATTAGTATCAAACTATATATATTTCAGCATTGTGAGCCTAGCATACCTTATGCAAATAACTTGCCTCTTGCAAACATATTATAATGTAGGCACATATCAAAGCTATACTAATAAGGCTATCAATCTTTATTTTAACCGTCTGATTCCGTGAACCTCTTGAGCTTTTAGAGGCCTTCCCTGACATTTCGCGAAGAGGCGAATTGCCAGGGTCGCTACGATCCGTGGCTCGGCATTCGCCTCGGTCCCTCGGCTGCGTCTTGGGAACGCTATCGCTGTCCCCAAGTCTTGCTCGGGACTGCGCCAAAAAAGGCGCACCACTTCTCATCGCTAGTCCAAGAAATTTTTAACTATAGATAACTGACTATCCGCCTACTGGGGGTATTTTTAAATTTATAGCAAATAAAAATCCTCAAGACATCACGGATTTAAATTTTTAACTTATTTGCACTTATAATCTAATCTAAAAGTCCTGAAAGGACGACAGAAGCTATGCTAAATTAAACTAGTACAGTTGATTTTCTGTCGTCCTTCTAGGACTTGCAATATAATGAACCATAATAGGGTTTCACCCGATTCTTTAATCTTAGCTCCCCCGCAAAGGAACGGGGCTAGCTTTTCAGAAGCACTTTTAAAGTAGGCAATTTGTCACGATTCCCTCCAAAAATCTCTTGTAGAGCATACAATATTAGAATAATATTAGCTGCAGCAGGTTTGCTACAGTTTCTTTCTTATCAAGATCCGCTGGATCTTGATTGCTTTGCATCAGTCGGTCACACCCTCGGCTAGTGATATTTAATTCTCGAGAATCGGGACAAGCTACTCTGTGGTTATCTCCTCTTACTTATAAATATCACTAATCGAGTTGAAATCAAAATAGACTATTTAATCTACTCCTCAACACGCGGATAGTCATTTAAAGATATAATATAAGGAAGGAATAATGCTTCATTAAAAAATGGCTGCCTGTTATCAAGCAACCACGAAAAACTTATCTAAAAGGTGTGTTAATGCATTTATTTGAAGACTTTCTATTAGTGATAGTTTGCAATATCAACAGTCTTACACTAAAGAGTATAGTATTATAGAAAACGCTGCATTAGGTTTAATTTTTTTCAGAAATAGTTTATCGCAGTCTTACAGATACCTATATTGGTATAAATACCTAGAACCCAGAACCAGCACTATACCTACCGAAGACAATAAATGAGCACCATCCTCTGCCATCAAGTGAGCAGAGGTAGCGAGCACCACATCAAAGTAAAATCGGCGTAAGCCCACTCCTTCAATATTTTTCCAGCATCTATTAAAACCACAATCACTCCTGCGATATTAACAATTGCAAGCGGGATTACTATCCAGCTCGCGAAGCCAAGACCTTCAAAATATCCTTTGACCATTTCTGTGTTTTTGATGTACATATTTGCTGAAAATAGAAACAATGCACACATCAGTCCTGTGACCACCCAGCAAGCAATTCGTCTTGAATTCATGCTATGATTTTTAGTAGCAAATCTAAAGTAGATAAAAGAGTGCCTGTACAAGTAATATTTTTAGAATAAGCGTAACGGGTAAAACCATAGTATAGCCAACTGCAGGTAATTTATTGTTAGTTTTATCCAGCGCAAACTCTAACACAGCAGGTTGATTTGCCAACATACCCGATAAAAGACTGAATGGTATTTTAAAAAATTTGAATCCTACTATTAAGGAAAAAAAGGTAGACAAAATCACAATCACTCCACCCGCCAAAAACAATGTGGCTCCTTCGGTGCTGAGCAGTACTTCCATAAAAGTATGTCCAGATTTTATTCCGATCCCTGCTAATAAGAGTATCAATCCAATTTGCCTTAAAGTAAGGTTTGCGCTAAAAGGAAGGATCCACAATATGGGCCCTGACTTACGCAAGGCACCTAGAACCAAAGAAACCAAAAGTGGGCCACCTGCATATCCCAATTGAAAATTTACTCCACCAGGTAGTGTAAAGGTGATTTTACCAATTAATAGTCCCAGTGCCATACCTAATCCAAATGAGAAAAGATTTATTTGAGAAAGACCCTCGTAGGAATTCCCAAACAGTTTATCTATTTCATGTATATCTTTACGCTTAACCACCATCTGTACTCTATCACCCAGCTCTAATACTGTCCTCCCATTGGCAATCATATCCGTATCACCGCGCTGTACTCTAGTAATGATAGCAGAAAACTTCTCAGACAAATTTAACGAGGCTATTTTTTCTCCCGCCAAATCTGAATTAGAGACGAACACTTTTCTCACATCATAATGCTTTCTATCAAACGTCAATTCACTATCCAGCGCTCTTCCCATTTCCATCTCCGCTTTGTTGACTAACTTTCCACCTCCTACAATTACTATTTTATCTCCGAGCTGCAAGGCAGTATCCATGTTAGGCAGAAATTGGTCTCCCTCTCTACTCATTCGGCCAAATACTAGTCTTCTGTGATATCTTATAAAAAGATCTCTGACGAGCTTACCTTGCATTTCCGGTTGGGTAATTTCTATTGTTTTGCGTAAAATCTTCATGCTTACAGGGTAATCTTTTTGTAAATCCTCCTGCTCCTTGTTGAGATCCACTTTGAAAACTTTCAAGAATAGTATATAGGCTATCATTACCCCTAATACTCCCATAGGATAGGCAAGAGAGTACCCAATGACTGCAGAATTTGAAAATAATTCTTGGTTTGGAATTCCAGATTGACCAATATTTATCACATCCATTATCCCAGCCAATGCAGGCGTGCTTGTGACAGATCCAGATAAAAGACCAGCAGCTGTAGCCTTATTCATATCCAGCAAGTGGTACGCTCCCAAGGTAAAGATGGAAAATATAAGTAGGGCAATTATACTAAAGCTAATATCTATAGCACCGCGCTTCAGTAGCGTCCGAAAAAAGCTTGGTCCACTGCTTATCCCTATAGTATAGACGAAAATAGATAACCCTAAAGTGATAATGATATCAGGCACCATCAGATTAGGATCAAGTGCGCCAAACCCCAATCCTACAAAGAGTACTGCAGCTACACCCAGCTTTGCACCCTTGATAGCAATATTGCCCACAGCATAGCCAACGGCTATAACTACAAAGAGTAATAATAAAGGAGATTCTAAAAAGGATTCTACCATAAGCTGAGATAAACAACGCGCAAAGTTATAAGTTTTTAATATTCTATATTACTACTTATTTGCTTTTATTGTTCGATAGATTTGACAAAACTATTTCCTTTTACTATCCAGTAATCCTATTGGATACTCCCGCTCTGTATTGTACCATTCTTCGGTTATCCACTTTAAATATTTCTCTAACGAGACTTGAACCTAAACGGATGGAGGTAAGATGTAATGCTTATCTAATGTATTAAGAGGAGCAGATTGATTGAATCTACTTCTGGAAGATTTCATGACTCTGTAGTAATAGATATGATAAACTAGATGTAAAATCTCATAAAATGAGATTATCAAGAGGCAATGCCACCTTTGGATCCCCCTTAAGAAATCCATTTCTTACATTGTAGGTAGTAAAACTTAACCGTGATGGAGGCATACAAATATCCTAGTTGCCATGAAGAAGATTTTTTAGCTATTTTAATTTATATGATGGAAAGGCATTCTTGAATCTAAATGAAATTCATATTCTATTTTCGTTTAACTTAGAACCGCTCTATTATCATAGCATATCCCTGCCCAACACCAACACACATTGTCGCTAAAGCATATTGTTGATTTTTCTTATGTAGTTCCAAAGCAGCTGTGTGGACTATTCTCGTCCCAGATACGCCTAATGGATGTCCGATGGCGATAGCACCACCATTAGGATTGATCCTAGCATCATCATCTGCTAAGCCAAGTTTTCTGGTACAAGCAAGTGCCTGAGCAGAAAATGCTTCATTCAGCTCAATAATGCCCATGTCACTTAAGTTGAGTCCAGCCTTAGCGAGAGCCTTTTCGCTAGCAGCTACTGGTCCAATACCCATAATGCGAGGCTCCACTCCAACTATAGCGGAGGACACTATTCTGGCTAAAGGGTTCAGATTATATTTTTTAACGGCATCTTCGGAGGCTACGATCATAGCTGCTGCGCCATCATTTAGTCCAGATGCATTACCCGCTGTGACTGTTCCACCCTTTTCTAGAGGTTTGAATGCTGGTCGCAATTTTGCAAGTATTTCCGTTGTTGTCCCAGATCTAATAAATTCATCTTGATCAAACATAAGTGGGTCTTGCTTTCTACGTGGGATCTCCACCCCAATTATCTCTTCCGCCAATCTTCCGCTTTTTTGAGCGGCTGCAGCTTTAGATTGTGACCAATATGCAAACTGATCTTGGTCTTCACGGCTGATACTATATAGCTCTGCTAGGTTTTCAGCTGTATTGCCCATTCCATCTACACCGTACATTTCTTTCATTTTAGGATTGACAAATCGCCATCCAAAACTACTATCATGCATTTGAGCATCTCGTCCAAATGCCTTACTTACTTTTGAAATTACAAACGGTCCTCGCGTCATATGTTCTACACCCCCAACCATAAATACATCTCCATCATTTGCTTTTATCGCGCGATTCGCGTGCACAATGGCAGACATACCAGAGGAGCATAATCTATTGATCGTCTCACCTGGTACTGACCAAGGAAGTCCAGCTAGCAAAGCGCACATACGAGCTACATTGCGATTGTCCTCCCCTGCTTGATTCGCACAGCCCATAATCACATCCTCATAAGCAGACAAAGGAATATTCGGATTTCGTTTTATGATTTCACGAATAGGAATCGCACCCAGATCATCTGTTCTTATGGTAGAGAGTGTCCCCCCAAAGTTTCCAAATGGAGTACGAACACTGTCTATGATAAATGCATCTTTCAAATTGTTGATTTTTAACGGTCTAGTGTATGACTTATAGCGTGTAAATTAGCAATTTTAATTCGCTTAAGTACACGCCTTTTATTCTTATAAATCCCATACTTCTATCTTTTGCCTCCATTCGCAAATCAAATTCGCCACCGCTCTGCAAATCATTATTAGCATTCGGACAATAACCAATCATCACTTGCAAAATTCCATTTAATTATATGCTCGGGGTGTGTATAATATTTCCACACTTTCTCTATCGGTGCAGTAATTTTTGTTTGGACTGTGATTCTATTATTACTCATTTTAGTGAATGCAAAAGTTTTGAGATCGTATCATTAACTATTACAAAAATAACAAAACTTAACCCTTTATTCTTTTATGACTACCATCACAAAATTGAGGCGTTTCCGATAGCTTGCACATGCACATATGAGCCGTCTTAGTCTCCTCCGCTACAAATACGGTGGGTGTAAATTTAGTTCCCTTATGTGCACCATCACAAAATGGTTGTCTGCTTGAAGCACCGCACGAGCACCACGCATATCGCTCGCCCTTAACTAATTCTATTGCCTGAGGAGTTCTTCCTGCAATATAAGCCTTTTCCATAAATTTCGATTTAAATATTTTTGTGAAAAATATATCAATTTATGAAAACATTATGCTCGCACCAAAAATTTGAATGACAAACTAGTAATTTGGTTTAGGTCTAAACAAGTCATTTCTTCAACAGTCATGCTTTTGCTACTTTTGCTGTTATTTATACCTATACTTTAAATATGAGCAGTACTCCCATTCGCTATAATTATCATACAGTTGATGAAATGAAAATAGCTGCTGCGGAATGTTTACCACCTTTGGTATATCAGTATGTCAGCGCTGGAGTCGCTGATGGATGTACCTTAGATAAAAATGAAAGTATATTTAATAAGTATGCTCTCATTCCTCGCAGATTACAAGGCATAACAAATCCTAATTGTGAGGTTTCCATTTTTGGTAATACGTATGCACTACCCTTCGGTGCAGCACCTGTAGGTATGCAGCAGCTATTTCATCCAAATGGAGAATTAGCTACAACTTTGGCGTGCAAAAATAATAAGGCACCTTGTATTCTTTCCACTGTAAGCAATATCTCCTATAAGATTGCGAGTGAATCCACCACAACAAAACCATGGTTTCAACTCTACCCTACTGATAACCTTCTAATAACAAGACAATTAGTCGAAAATGCGGAAATGGCTGGCGCCGAAATTATTGTGCTTACTGTAGATGTTCCAGTTCTCGGCAAAAGGATACATAATGCTAGATCTATATTAAATCATGCAGACTATCAGCACCTTCGATTTGGCAATCTGGATCCTATGCTAAGTAGGGAGGATTCCATTCATAATCCTGGCCTAGATTGGGATCTTCTTAACCTCATTAAAGAAATGACGAATTGTAAAATAGTAGTTAAAGGAATCCTACATCCAGAGGACGCTAAATTATGTATGGAGAAAGGAGTTGACGGAATTATAGTTAGTAACCATGGTGGCAGACAACTAAATAGCAACTATAGTACTTTAGAAGCTTTACAAAAAATAAAAACTGTAGTGCCTAATGAATATCCACTGTTTATGGACGGCGGTATAAGATCTGCGGAGGACATATTGAAAGCACTGATGCTCGGAGCCAAAATGGTATTTTTAGGTAGGCCTATATGTTACGGCTTAGCTGTAGGTGGTCAATCTGGTGTGGATCACTTGTTGAATATGCTCAAGACAGATTTATTAAGAAATATGCAATTGATGGGTATGCGTGATCTCGCATCATTTGATCAAAGCCAGATCTTAAGATTATGAGAAAGTTTTAATTCTTGGTACAGTGATAGACGTACCCTGCTGGGAAATTATCTGTCTTGACAATATCGCAATGGTCCCAAATAGCAGAGAACTTTTTGACATGCATCTTGGAATATAGAATTTGAGAAAAATGTCCACCTTTTTTTAACATCTCTTTAGATGTGCATAATATTTGATCCGTTTTTTCTTTAGAGAAGAAGGTGAAAGGCATAGAAGAAACGAACGTATCAATATCGCCTTTTACGTGTTGTTTTATATTCTCGGCTCCATCATTTATGATTATCAATCTCTCATCTTTAATAGACTCTTTTACCTTCTCGCAAAACTCCTCATTCACTTCGAAAGAGTATAATCTTGCATCTTTCGGAATACGGTCTAATATTTCTTTGGTGATATTCCCTAATCCCATCCCAAATTCGACATAAATTTTACCATTTGCATCTAGGTTATTGCAAATCTCAATCTCAACTTCTCTACTTGTTTCTGATATAGCGCCAGTAGTGGCAAAGTGTTTTGTATATTGTAACGCTGATGCAAATTTCCCTTTCATAAATGAATTTTCTTTTTTTTAGCAGAGCAAATATAAAAATGCAAACAGAATCCAAGGCATGATTAGCTGCCAAAATCGTACATTAAAATTTTACTGATTGATAATGAGCCCATTATATTAGAGATTCTAATCAAGTCCAGTAAGTTTATTAGTTATATATTATAAAAACAGCAGCAAAACTTAATTATTTGGAGCCCCGTCTTCTATCCAGCATAGTAGTGTATTTCTTTCAGTATCCGTCAGTTCCTTTGGACCTGCAGTATTCATTGGTGGCATAGTCCCTTCCTCTAACTCAACTTTAAATACCCCTTCATCAACTTGAGCTTTTATATCATCATAGTTAGTATAATCTCCTTCAAAAAAACCAGATACATGGCAATTTTCAATAGCACAGGTTTTGCTGATGATTGGCACTACATCAGCCATATAAGACCTCGTAGTACTGCAATCCTTTACTTCACCACCATCATCTGACTCGTCGTCTTTACAGGCAAAAGTTAGTCCTATACATAAAAAGAATACACAGATAAGGTTAAAATTGGGAAATTTCATTTCTTTGAATTTAATATTGCAGTGCAACTTTTCGAATTCGTTGCGCTGTTATAGTATGATTTATTAGTCATTGGAAGTCATAAATTTTTCAAATTTGCTAGGTGTATTGCCATCACCGGATCCTTCTACACCTCCGTCAAGCTCCTTTTGCAATTTAATTAAACCTGTCCAATCCTTCGTTTTTGCCATGTAAGCCTGCTGTGACCATGTCTTAGGATCGTGTATTCTAAATTGAGGTCCTGCATTAGCTAAGATGAATACCAGTCGCGCTGATGAAGTATTAGATAACTGAGTAAAATTGTGAATTCCCGCATCGTTGAGCACTGCTTCGATTTTCGGACCAATGCCTTCAATTATTTGAAGTTTGGTCTCATTCACCTTATATATTTTATTTGCTTTGGTAGCATTATCTGGCTTCTTACCCACCTCAGTAGTAGCATTTGTCGTATCAGATATTTTGCTCTTGGTAAATGAATCCCCTTTAGTAGAAGCTGAAACGCCCGACTTAGCAGGAGTTGATTTAGTGTTGTTAGGTTCTCTCACTGACTTCTTAGAAGTGTTTATTTTTGATTTGGTGGTACCTAATTCTCTACGCGAAACAATCTTTCCTTCCTTCTTACTTCTAGTCTCTCCAACTACCGTTTTCGAAACTTCCACCGTATTCATACTCATCATTTTCTTCATCAAAGCATTGATATCAATCTGCTTGGTAACTTCTACCTCTTTGATTATTTCTACTTCTTTAATTATCTCTTTAGGCTTCTTACTTAATTCTTTTTTGAGTGCAGCGATCTGCTTTTTCATCTCTTCTAGTTCACTAGCCCTCTTCTTACCTTCAGATATTAATTTTTGCTCTGCCTTTTTAGCATTTGCAGAAATACTTGCGTTTTCTTTCTTACTACTAGCTAGATCATTTTTTAAAATCTTTATAGTCTTTTCCCACTTGCCATCATTAACTCCTAAGCTTTTATTTGCCTTTGCTAATTCGCCTTGCAGTACTTTTAGTTTCGATGAATAATGCTTTTCACTATCCTTCAATGACTTATTCGCTTTTGACAAATCTTCTTTTATTCTATTAATATCCTTTTCAAATTTGGTAGCATTCTTAGCAGAAGAAGAAAGACCTGCGTTCTCTTTCTTCACTTTAGCTAAATCCTTTTGGAGACTATCTATAGATTTTTGCTTTTTAGCTTCATTAGTTGCAGCGTCTCGTTTTGATTTAGCTAAGTCGTTCTGAAAAGACTTTAATTTTGAGGCGTGTTCCTTATTGAGCTCTTTGAGAGAGTGGTTTGCTTTGTCCAATTCCTCTTTAAGATTCCCTAATTCCTTTTCGTATTTACCCTTAGCCTTTGCAGTCAATGTGAGTGCAGAATTTTCTTTTTTTAGATCAGCAATTTGCTTTTTTAAGGTATCTACATTCTGATCCAATTTGGCAACAGAAGATTTATGATTTCCTTGTAAATTTAGCAGTTGTTTTTCAAGCTTTTGATAATCAGTAGTCCATTTCTTTAACTCTTTAGTATCAGTACTAAAGACTTCTGTAATTTTTTGAACCTCTTTTACTAGTGATACTGGAATCTCTTTGGTCAATTCTACCTCTTTAATGACTTCTTTTTCTACCATTACGGGCACCTCCTTTATTACCTGAACCTCCTTTATAACTTCCTTTTCTTGCTTAAGTGGAACTACTTTTTCTACTTTAACCTCTACCTCCTTCACCACCTCATGAGGTACTTTTACCATTACTTCAACCTCGGTCAAGACAGGTACTTCTTTGACCACCATAACAGGGACTTCTTTGATAACCTCTATCTCTTTTATAATTTCTTTTTCGATGAGAATTGGAACCTCGACAATAACTTCTTTGATCACCTCCTTCTCCACATAAACAGGCACTTCTTTAATAATCTCCTTGATAATTTCCTTATAGACTGGGATTTTTTCGATGACCTTAACCTCTTTGATAACCTCCTTTATGACTTGTACTTCTACTGGAATCTTAGTTTCCAGCTCCACCTTCTTTATAGTTTCGGTAGGTACTTCATGCCTAACTTGGACTACCTTTTCTTTTATAACTTCTATCTCCTTGATGACTTCTTTAATATTATCGGTAGCTACAGCTTTTTCCTTTATCAGTTCAACTTTCTTGATAGTCGGCTTTCCTTGTGTTTTTACGAGCACATCATTCTTGACATTTACCGTTTTATAAGACTCTTCTTTCCAAATAATGCCTTTTTGCAACATACACTCTAAAGCTGCCGATGCTTGCTTAGATGAAATCTTGGCTCTCTTTGAAACCAATGAAATTAATTTACTTTTTTCCATTAAATCCGAAATTAAAAATGTTGGTTAAAATAATTTGGTATCATTTGATCAATAAACTACAGTAGCCTTAGGGAAAGGCTTCAAAATTAATATTTATATGCTATTTTATGAGTAAATGTCATTAAATTTTACAATTTCCATCTCGGAGCATTGATTTTCTGCTTTCTATTGTCTTAATAGATGTTAAGAGGTGCTGATCTACTGTTAATTTTATTTTAAAAAATGGCTATCTTATTTGCTACTGCAATTAGGATCGTTATCATTGTAAAAAAAATCATGAAATACATCTTTTACCTATTAGTCGCTTTTTGCCTTGTATCTACTTTAAGCTGTAAGGATGATGATGCTAATAACATCGAAGCAGACCTTTTTTATGACAACGGAATTAACTCCGCACCCATTTTTGAAGCGGGTACGCATGTGGCTGCTGCGAGATTTCCACGTTCTATAACGAGTAACTTTGCAGGTCAGAAGCTGAATCTGGTAGAATTTTATCTTATAAATACGCCTAGTACCTGCAAAATCAAAATCTTTGACGAAGGCACAAGTACCAAACCTGGTACGCTTTTATACGAAGCGAATGTTACGAGCTCTGCGCAGCCTAACGCTTGGGTACAGCATACGCTGACAGATAATGTTACTATTACAAATAAAGATATATGGTTAGCTGTAGAGTTTACACATTTTGAAGCTAATAATACTATTGGCTGCGACGTAGGTCCTGCAGATGAAAATGGTGACTGGGTTCTTGAAGGAAATGAAACGGAGTGGGAAACTTATAGAAACTTCACATCTGATGCAGTAAATATCAATTGGAACATAAGGGGATCTGTAGAATAAGAAATATCAATGCTAGGTTCATAATTCTCAAAATACTTCTGCTACACCATACCTGCGTGGGTCAGCATAAGCTTGCGTATTATTTGCCATGGCACTTATAGCATTCACTCCACCAAAAAACATATGGTTCTGATTCCATATTTTATAGGGGCCTGTGGGAGCTTCCAAAAAGGCTTTTATAAATTCTGCTTGTAATTTAGATTCATGGTAGTGGATGCGTGGTGCATTTATAGCAGCAGATAATTCTAGCTTGTCGATAAAAATACTTCGCAGGGTCTGCCCTATCGCAAATGGTATCCTAGAAGCACCGCCTGATCCTAATACTAGTTGCAATTGTTCTCCATTTAAAATCATAGTTGGAGCCATCATACTATTCAGTCTAGTATTTTCGGTCCAACTATGGACTCCATTAGGCAAGAGGAACAATTCGCCTAACATATTATTGAGCTGCATTTGGGTCCCTTCTATAAAAGTTCCATTACCTTCACCAATAGAAGTAGTAAGGCTAATTGCATTGCCCCATTTATCCAAAATATTAAAATGGGATGTGCCTTTTTTTACAGTATCAAAGCCCCAACTACCATTTAATTTTGTGCCGTTGTTTTGATCAAATTCCGATACTTGATAGCTGATGTCGAGTAAGTTTTCCACAAGCCTTTTGATAACTTGTGGAGAACGCTGCTTTTTTATCCCTGTTATATAGTTTGCTAATATAACACCCCCGATACTTGGCCTATTTGCCGAGTACAAGGTATAATTCTTAAGCTTACTTCTAAGTGGAGGTGTACTATTAATCTTAAATTTTTCAAAATCCTCACGACTCAAAAATCCGCCATTTTCTTGATTAGACTTTGCTATCAAGCGTCCTATTTCTCCTTGGTAAAATCCTTCCTTACCCTCATCGGATAAAAAACCTAGAAAATCTGCCATCATAGGTAATTGTAAAAGATCACCCTCCTTTCTTAGTTTATCATTTTGAGTGAATATAGATCGCCCTTCAGCAGTATAAGTCAATATGGGTTCTAGAAGACCAAAATCGTATGCCTGAAAGGTATCTACCGCTACTCCAGATTTTGCGAGGGAAATAGGTATTGCCGACAATTCGCGGAATGGCATAGTGCCATAATTTTCTTGCAAATGAAAAAGCCCTGCGATGGTACCCGGTACTGCTACTGATCCCGCTCCAATGTGAAACTCTTCTGAATCATTTCCAAAATCTACTCGGATAGGAAAAAAATCTAAATTCTCAATTTTTCTTTTAACACGAGGAGTATGACAAAAAAAATCAACAAAATTGACACCCTTATTCGGCTGATAGATAAGCGCGAAACCTCCTCCTCCAGCTGATGCCATGCAAGGTTCAGCTATAAACATAGTGAGGTGAGCTGCCACTGCTGCGTCAAATGCATTTCCTCCTGCCAATAATATCTCTTTGGCTGTATTTAAAGTTTCCTGATGACCAGCACTTATGGCTTGTTGCATGTATAATTATTTAGAACAAAGATAGCGAAATTGATATATCAACATGCCTCGCTTTGCTATTATCAATCCTTAGTAACTAATAAGGACGAAGCTTGCACATTTCATAACTTAGTAATGCATCCACTTGATAGCATTCAATAAATATTACCTTTGGTCATGCTTTACTTATTTATAACTGCATGAGTATTTTTGGAACGCCTATATTACTATGGCTCATAGCATTTTTTGCCATTTTGATTCTTGGTATTTCCAAAGGAGGAATCAAGGGCATCTCCGTCATACTTGTTACAATGTTGGTATATGTATATGGGGGACGCACCTCTACTGGCATTTTGATGCCCATGCTAATTGTTGCAGACTTACTAGCTATTATTTACTATAGGAAACACGTGCAATGGCGCTATTTAATCAAGCTCTTACCAGCTATGTTAGCAGGCGTAATCATTGGAACGGTAATAGGAAGAGATCTGCCAGAAGTACTTTTCAAGCAGGGTATGGTAGGCATTATTTTATTCTCTGTAATCTTACTACTGTATTGGGAAAAGTTTCCTCCTAAGGAAGTTCCAGACAATTGGATATTCTCTAGTTGTTTGGGCTTGGCAGCAGGAATAACGACCATGATTGGAAACCTCGCTGGCCCGTTTGCCAACATCTATTTTTTGAGCATGCGTATGCCCAAGAATGCTTTTATAGGCACTGTCGCATGGCTTTTCTTTATTGTAAATTTGATAAAACTACCACTACATATTTACGTGTGGGAAACTGTGAATATAGCTAGTATTAAGCAAAGCTTTAGTCTGCTTCCAGCACTCTTTATAGGTTTTACCTGCGGAGTATATTTGGTAAAAAAAATAAAGGATCACAGCTATCGAAAAATGATAATCATTATTACCGGTATAGGGGCATTATTACTGTTCTTCAGATAAATATATACGCCCAATCTGTCCACTTAGCTATTGTCAAGTTCATTTAATTGAGTATCAATTCTGGCTACCATTTTAGTTTTGATTTCGTTCCATTTATCAATTTTAACTTTTAAACTCTCTTTTTCTGAATCCTCAGTAGCAGCTTTTAGTTCTACGTTCAGCGCATCAATTTTGGAAATTACATCAGCTAAATTTTCTTTGCGTTTTTCAATAGTTTCAGCAGCATCAGCCTTATCAAATATTAAACTCTCAGGATCAGGAGTATTAGTATCTGTTAGATTTACTCGCAACTTCTGAGGGATAAATACAGAATCCCCTATTTGTCTTTGATTCATAAAGTTTGGAGAAACGATCTCAATATCTGCTTCATGCAGTGCATCAAGCATGTGCCCATGCAGACGTGACGTCGCACTTAGGACTGTCTTGATTTCTTTGACCATACCATATACTTTATACACTACAGAAAAATCTCCCAAGGTAGTTATTCGTACAAAGGCATCTGTAAGATCTGCTTTACCCGCAGCCTCTAAGAGTGCTTCCTCTATTTTAGTTCGAGGTACATCATATCCTAGTGAGCATTCACCACTAACAAATGTTCCGTTGGAGCGAGTTACCCGCACAGGATTAGTCGTCAGATACATGTTTGGTAACGTTAATAAATCTCTACTCTCGGTTTGCATTTCAGTATGAAAGAGTCCTCGTTCCGTAATTCGACCGAAGTGATCGTTTACCGTAACAAAGTCCCCGGGTTTAAAATTACTGATCATCCTGAGCATAATGCCCGCCAATCCATTTCCTATAAATGTCGCCGAACTAAGTGCTAACACAGCTGAAATTACTATACCTAGTAAGCTGGTAATTTGTCCTTTCAAATCAGGAGACATGGGTAGAGAAAGTAATATTGCTATTATTCCTATTAATCCTAATAGGAATAATATCATAGATCTGATCAGTCCCCAATCTGATTTACCTGCAGCTTGTCGGTCTAAGAATAATTTTGAAAAATAAAATAGACCACTAAATATGATAATTGTCATAAATGTACTGCCTATAGTAGCCCAAACCGTATTTAAAATCTCCATATTCTACAAAATTTTGACTTAAAAATGTGTAAAGTATATATTATATTAAATTACAATGTAACAGATCATACGATTTTCTTTATCCTTTGTGCCAATATCTTAGTATATTGTATTACTACTTACTACATGATCCACTATAATATGGCGCTTGCATCTACTGTAATGCCCTGCTATTTTCTAAAAAAACACAAAAATGGATCAAGAATTACACGATCTCGTGGTGTCACTCAAAAAGCAAAATGCCAATTCTGTTTATGAGTTATTGAAAGCACAGAGACGGATGGAGGAACTAGAACAGAAGGTTGCCATATTATCACAAACCGTGCTTACTTTGATAAATAAAAAAGAAGATCAATTGCAAGAACAAAGTCGGCTAACTATCGAAAGGCTCCATGAATTAAAACGATTTCTGAAGGCTTGAATTAGAGGCCAAATTATAAGCGCTCTTCCTTTTCATAGTCGATAGGTGTGCGGTGACCTTCAAATGGCGCCTTGAGTAAGTAGGCAACATTGCCAACATTCTCTTTCTCCATATGCGTATCTAACCCATAGACTAATTTCCGATTATTTACTTTTCTATAAGTTCCAAATAACTTGTCCCAAACAGAAAATATATTTCCGTAATTACTATCCGAATATGGCTGTCTATAGTGGTGATGCACACGATGCATATCTGGAGTTACGATCAACCATGACAGAGCGCTATCCAACCACTTCGGCATGGACACGTTAGAGTGATTAAATTGAGATAGTGTAGCAGAAAGTGCCTGATATAGAAGTACCATCCAAACGGGTGCACCGACTATCACTACAGCCAAAATTGTAAATGCAAACCGGATCAAACTTTCGCCAGGATGATGACGATTGGCGCTCGAAGCATCCAAGTCCATATCGGTATGGTGGATCAAATGAAATTGCCACATCCAGGTCACATGGTGTTCTACCCAATGCGCAAGCCACGCGCCCAGAAAATCTAACAACATGAGCCCTACTATAGTAAATAATATCAATGGCATTGGTATCATTTGGATAATACCAATCTGGTGCGTATTCACGTATTGACTAACCCCGATCAGCAGGAATGCGAAAATAAAATTAACAAGTATAGTTGTGAAAGTGAAAAAAAGATTGAGTCCTACATGTTTAAATTTATTATTTTTGAAATGGAAGAATGGAGCGACATTTTCGAGTAATAAAAAGAAAGACAATCCGCCAAACAAAATGATGGTTCGATGGAGTGAGGGTATCGTTTCAAAGTAAGTAATTAGCGTTTCCATATTTTAAACATTTAATCTTCAAAAATTGGAGTTCTCTTTTCCATGCTTGCTTGCATAGCCTCCATCAAATCGTTGGAATAAATCATGCCCGCATTCCACAGTTTGATATATTCCAATCCATCTTCTACGCTATGTTCTTTTGCGTAAGCGAGTACCCTTTTTGTTCCTCTAACAACCACGGGCGACTTCGCAGCGATCTGTGCTGCTATGTTCATCGCATATTCATATAAAGCATCTTGGCCAATAAAAGACTGGTTGCAAAGTCCGATTTGGACAGCCTCTTTTCCTGATAATTTTCTACCTGTGTAAGCTAATTCCGCCATCATACCTTGCGGTATTTTTCTCGGTAATCTTTGCAAGGTTCCCATGTCAGCTACCAATCCCATGTCTACTTCCTTGATGCAAAAGTGGGCATTATCAGTGCAGTACAGCATGTCGCAAGCGGATACCAAATCTACTCCAGCCCCTACGCAAGCTCCGTGTATAGCGGCTATTACAGGTTTAGCACACTTATCTATGGATGTTATTGCATCTTGCAAACGCTGCAAGTCATGGCTAAATTTCTCGCGTTTCCTTGCCTCGCAATTCCCATCATAAGATTGTGCTATTAGCATCAATGCGCTGAGATCCATCCCCGCGCAGAAATTTTTACCAGCTCCCTTTACGACTACGACTCGTACCCCTGCATCTTGGCTAAGTGATTCGAATATCAATTTTAATTCTGCCCATCCTGCAAAATCTAGGCTGTTTGCTTTTTCTGGTCGATTGATTTCTATGGTAGCTATTTTGTTTTCTATAATTACCACAAAGGACTTATATGACATGCATTTTTTTGTCCAAGATAGCTCAAAATACGTAAAGATAAAAACCGTCATTAGTTATCATGATCAGACTTGTAATTTCTTTGTGTCAGTAATCCGCGTATGGCTTTATGAAATAATTTTGGTTTATTTATCGGTTGTTTTTTGGCGCTTGTATCTGGTGATCCGTTTGTATTTGGCACCTGCTAGGCCCATTCAGAATATGCCTGACTTGTATTCGCTTCGACGCTCATCCTGCGTCAGTCATTTCTTCATTGGGTCTAGCATGCACCTCATATCACTACTCCCCAGAGCGCGTAAGAGACAAGGTTGCATGCCTAAAATGAAAAACCTAAGCCACTTAAGAACCATAAGGGCACATAAACAATCATAAGACTTGTGTGCCTTAAGTAGATATTGTGATTCGTTATATTTTATAAGCGAGGTGGGATAGGCTGCTGGCATCAAGTACGTCGGCGTAGCGTAAGCTAAAGCCCTGCAAGGCGGAGCCGCGCTAGGGGCAATGGATAGAAACGGCATCACATATAGCTGGGGTAGGAATGTGGAACCGGCCTGATATATGGGATATAGTGAATAGCCAGGTGACGATGCCCTTAGGCTCGTCATGACCCCAAGATATTCAAGCACCTAAAATAAAAAACTAAGACGGGTGAATTCTGGTTTTTTCTGGAAGTTGTGCATTGAGGATGCTCAAAACAATTTCTTTTGCCTTAAAAAAAAATTGTCTTATAGCTTGCATGGGTGGATGGGTGGAGTATCTTAGCTATCAAAGCACTATATTTACCAGGGTGTAATCCAGTCATAAATATATACATAGCAATAATATATGTCATCTAAAGCCTTAATGGGAATGTTTATGAATTATCCAATGCATTAGTTTGTTATAAGATTTCAGATAAATTGGATAAAAAAAAGGCATTTTGCAACGTAGAAGGTGATATACCTATCTTAAGGAAAACGCCAATAAATATGCGCAAGCAAGGAATCGTATATATCATTTTACTAATCGGACTTTGGTCGTGTAGACAAGATGTCGAAAACGTTAGTTCTAGCCCTATTTCCTTTGCACCCGAGTTACTACAAGACTACGAGAAGAATGAGGATATAGTACTAAGCTCCGTTACTGGGTTTGTAAAAGATGAGAATGGAGAGCCGCTATCTGAAGCGCTCGTAACGCTAAATAATTTGGCTACTGAGACGGATGCTTTTGGGCATTTCTTTTTCAACGCTATACTTATGAATGCGGAAGGAACTAGCGTGATTGTCCGTAAATCAAATTTTCATCAAATCAGCAAATCGTTTCATCCACAAGAAAATGTGATGGAACACCTTGAGATCATAATGACTACCATAAAATCTAATGATGATCTACCTACCGGCTTGGGTACTCAAATTCAAAGTTTGCATGAAAATATTATCGTAGAATTTTCTGATAATTCGTTTTTAAATAATGACAGCTCCCCTTATACAGGGATTGTACACGTAGAATCTACTCTGCTATCAAATAATGCTGCTGAATTTTATCAAAAATCATTGGGTAATCTGCAAGCTGTAGATTTACAAAATGAACTCGTAAGTTTAGCTCCTGATGCCCTACTATATATATCATATAAAGATGATGCAGGGAACTTGCTTGCAATAAATGAGGATGCAGAAACTAAGCTGAGTATCCCAGTCGATTACCTTAGTACCGGCGCTATGGCCTGGTATTACGCTCCTGATTACGGACTATATACGCCGAATACAGAACTACAATTCAGCGCGGATGGCAACGACATACTTTTAAATGTAAAACATAATTTGCCAATAATTTTCGCTCAAAGCTATGCATCGACAAGGATGACACTGAAACTATTTGCATCGAATGGTGAGGATGTATTGGAGAATTCGCCACTAAGTGTAATAAGCGAAGACGGGAAAACACTTTATGTGACGCGGAGTAATTCTGAAGGTGTTGCCACGATTGTTTTACCAAATGAAAAATCTGCTACGCTACAAGTAAAGAACGCTTGTAATGAAGTTGTCTATAACGAGGCGGCAAGTAGTATAAATCCGATGTTGAACTTAGCTCAGATAGAGTTGGCGACTGTAACTGGCGACTTATACGACTGTGAAGTAATGCCAAATAGTAATGCGGTCCTAAGTATAACTCAGGGTGGACAGCAGCAATATTATTATCCTGCTAATGAGAATTTTAGTTTACGATTGCAAACTTGTAATAATGGTCTTGCAAATATGCAAGGACTGGAAAGTACGAGTGGAGATGCGAGTACAACTTCAGCTTTTGATCTCAAACAAGACTCCGCCTTAGGGGATATATTTACCTGCACTTCGCCATCCATCAATGAACTGCGAATAGAGAATATGGATAGTGGAGAAATGTTAGTATATCCGATAGAGGAATTAGATGGCAACACCGTCAATCTGACAGCCTTTGGAAATACAAGTCTTGATATAGGGATTAGTTTTAATGGTAGTAGTACAGGGGATTATAGTGCTGCAGATTTACATTCTATATTGCGAATCTGGGACGATGAAAATGGATTTAGATATGCAGGAGATGCGACTACATTTTCGGTAGAGCGATTTGGGGACGATACGATAATATTAGGAAAATTTGAAGGAGAATTTGAGAATACGCTTACGGGAGAAATGGATAAAATAAAGGGACACTTTAATTTCTACAGAGATTAGAGTTCAATAAGATTTATGCCTCGATTAAAAATTAGGCTTGAGTACTGAACAGATATTAATAGTAAACTGCCAAAAAGGAGATAAACGAAGTCAATATCTCTTAGTAAAGCAATATTCGTCGATGATGATGAGTATATGCCGCAGGTATGCGCGTGATGCGAATATGGCTCAAGATATGTTGCAAGAATCATTGATACTTGTATTCAGACATATTCATAAGTTTGAAGGAAAGGGTTCTTTTGAAGGGTGGATAAGAAAAATTACAGTACGTGCTTCTCTACAATGGGTAGATAAAAAATGGTACCGCAACGAAAAAAATCTGGTCGGTATGCTGCCAGAGAAGGAAATAAATAGTGAAGCATTCACGCATCACGACGCTGATATAATTATGGAGATGGTCAACAGTCTACCAGAGAAATATAAGGTGGTATTTAATCTATACGTAGTCGATGAGTACAATCATGCCGAAATAGCAGAGGCATTGCAGATAAAAGAAACTACTTCTAGATCTCACTTATTACGAGCTAGAAAAATGCTTCAGGATAAGTATTTGGCTATGCAAAATAATGAAAATATAAAGACAGCTTTCTAAGCTTATGAATGCTTCAATAATATATAAATAGATGGAGATGAGAAAGGATTTTTTCTATAAATGGCACCAAAGCAGTTTGCAAAAGCATAGTACGGAAGTAGATGTCAATGCCATCTGGGCAGCTATAGAACCTACCGTAGACGAGATTAACGGCAAGCGAAAGCGTAGAAGAGGATTTTTATTTTTTCTCTCTTTCTTATCAATATCTGTGATAAGTGTAGGTTTCTTAAGTCTTTTTATACCTACTAATAGTCCATTTTCTGCCCGTATATATAATGACCGTAATATATCTACATCAGCGGTAAAACAAGGCATACAAATTGATGCAAACACTATAGACAACAATAAGATAGCGGTTGCAATTCAATCAACCGAAACGCTCCCCTCTTCGTCGAACACAAACAAAAGTACAAACACAGTTTCCTCCCGTGATTTTCTTTCACCTACTAAAACTGTTCGTAATGATTATTTTAAAGAAGAGAATAGTGAGCATCTTCGATCACTTTCTACATCCAAAGTACCTGTAAAGCTTACTGTCGGTAGTGTTGATAATTCATCAAAGCTATCAACTAATGAGGCAGCAGAAAGAACTACCCAAAAAGATAAAATCGCTTCTTCTGATATCGTCAATGTATCTGATGATGTCAGAGAAGCTTGGGTTGTTTATCATGAGCTTCCCATAGATATAGTTCTAGTTGAATCTAATAAAGAAAATGACGAGCTACCAGCTGTGCCTATCAATATTAAGTCAGTCCCTGATTTTCATTTTTCCCTTGGTTTACACTCGGGCCTAGCGTTTGCGGAAAAAACGCTAGCAGAAAAGTCAATGCTTGATAGCGACGAACTATTAATTTTAAGAGAGGGAACAGAAAGCAGTTTAGAAGTTTGGACAAATGGATTGACTGGAAAAGTAACACACAAGTCTGGCTTGAGCTTGGCGATTGGTATTCAGTATGTCAAGATAGCTGAACGTATGCAATATGATACGGACTACTTATTTATGGACTCTATAGCTAATCAAGTTATCGGGTACTCTAATAACTTATTGGGAGATCGTTCTGCGATCATCGGCTATTCTCCTGAAAATACGCTTTATGATTTAAAGTATGATTTTTACAATAACTATCATCTGTTGGAAATGCCAGTTTCTCTTGGCTATCAAAAGCAATTGAAGGGATGGAGCATAGGTGCAAGAGCTTCCTATATACATAATATCTCATTACGTACCAAAGGAAGGATTTTAGCTAGTCCGTTTGAAGCTATAAATATTAGTGATAAAAATGCGCAGGTTTTTAAAAATAATATAGCTGGTTCGTATGAATTTGGCTTATCTTCAGGATACAGAATTACTTCAAATATAGAATTAGGTTTAGAAGCATCATATCGATATATGCCTAAAGATATTACAAATAAATTTTATACAATTTCTCAAAAATATAACTGGTTAGGAATGAATGCTACTTTAAATTATATTTTTTAATACTATGGTATATAGACTTATGAAGTATATATTTTTTATAGTAGGATTGACAATCGGCATGCAGCAATTTGCATACGGACAACCTTGTCCAATCGGGGATTTAGTATTGGCTTCACAAGAGGAAGTCAACCAATTCAGCTTAGATTATCCAAACTGTTTTTCTATCGCAAATTCTTTAATCTTAGCGGAAGACGGAACTGGCTCACCAATAGTAGATATTAGTAAACTATCGGGAATTGTAAATATAGGTGACTCGTTAATAATTTCAAATTGTAGTGAATTACGATCACTTGCGGGACTAGACTCTAATATATTTCCAAGTCTAAAAGCACTTAATTTTCGAAATAATCCACGATTGAGTAATTGTGCAATTGAGGCATTGTGCGCAGTAGATGATAACAGTACACTGCAAGTAGAAGTAAAAAATAACGATGCAGGATGCAACACTGTTACTGAAGCACAATCCGCATGCATAGACCCAGACTGTCCAAGTGAGATAAGTGGGTTTACACTTTTGGGGGAGTTTGACGGACATACTTATTATCTTTCTGAGAATACTACCTTATGGAAAAATGCTGCAAGTAACGCGAAAGAATTAGGTGCTGGAGATGGCTATTTATTGTCGATACAGTCAGTTGAAGAAAATAATTTTATCACCTCTAAGATAAGCTCTGAGATATTTTTTGGTTTAAGTGATGAGCTTATTGAGGGAGAGTTTGTATGGGAAGATCAAAGTACAGTTGGTTTCACAAATTTTAGTTTCGATCCAGTGATAAATAGTAATCAAGACAATTATGGGCTGATGAATGCTGCTACTGGAGAGTGGTCATTAGCAAATAATTTTGAGACGAGGTTATATGTGGTGGAGCTTCCTTGTAGTGCGCTAGAGTCTGATTTGGTGTTGACTGATTTAAGCACAAATATATCCACAATAGGAACTAATCAAGAAGTGCCCTATCAAGTCAGAGTAAGAAATATCGGTAATAAGACCGCCTTAGTAGATTCTATAATTATTAATGTGTATCTATCGAAGGATCGAATATTAGACCTAAATGTAGATTCATTGGCTGGAAAAATTCCGACTGGAAATATCAACCCCGATGGAGATATTCTACCTTCACCTACAATGGCATCTATACGGGTACCAAAAAACATAGCAGGTCCACATTATTTAATAGCACAGATAGATGTTGGTAATAAGGTCGCGGAGCGCAATGAAGATAATAATATTGTAGTAAGCGATAATACATCTTTAGTAATAGACCTAACCAATAAATGCTTAGGTGGACTTACAAAAATATGGACACAGACTCAGTTAGATACTTTGTTGAACAGGTTTAATGAGTGTACAATTTTGAATGGTAGTTTAGATCTACAATCGGTAGACCTTAGTGGAGAGTTTAGCGACGAACCTATTATGAATCTGCAGGGGTTATCACAAATAGAATGGATCGAGGGAGGTTTAAGTCTGCAGGGGCTAAATGCATTAGAAAATTTGAATGGTATAGAGAATTTAGAGAAGGTGAGCGGCGTGCTGAATATAGCAGATGGTATATTAACTGATGTGGAGCAATTGTCCTCATTAGATACCTTGGGTGGTTTATCCATAATCAGTAATGGGAATCTGACCGATCTTTCAGGTCTAAATGGGGTAAGCAAAATATACGGAAATCACTATGTAGTTAATAATCCTAAACTGGTCAATCTTTATAGTATGGATGATCCTCTGATAGCCATAGACTCTTTCGTGGTAACGAATAATCCACTATTGAGCGAATGCAATATAGACTACATTTGCGAATCCTTGAATAGTGACTTAAACTATCGTTTTGAAAACAATGGACCTAACTGCACAAGCAACCAAGATGTAGAAGATTTTTGTGGTATCTTATATCCCTTTTATTTTGAAATTTTTAATGATCTAAATGGTGATGGAATAAGAGATGTTGGAGAGCCTAACTTTTCTGATGGCTACATCACGGTGGAGGAATTACAGTCTAGGTTCTATATGGGTAATAAAGAGAGTAAGCGAGAAATTAATCTTCCTCGTGGAGAATATACTATCGATTTTGATCCCGTCCAGTTTTCTAATTGGCAATTAACTACTACATCTAGTCAAATCACCATATTGCAATCTAGTCTAATTACTACTACTCCTATTTCAATAGGTCTTACTGCAAGTAATACTGGAACGCTGGACACCGAAAATATAATCACTTATATTAACGGTCCAAAAGCTAGATGCTTTGAAACAATTGAATTACAGATCAATGCTAAGAATACGGGTGTACTTACCAACAATGGAAGACTATTTGTAAAAATAGATCCCCGGGTGGAAATTATATCTTTTACAGATGCGCCGGATGTTAGCTTAGGAGACGGTATATATGGATATGACTACGAAGAATTATACCCTGGTCTAAATACTACCAAGCGTATAAAAGTGAAAATACCAAGTCCAGAAGATTATGCTCCGGGAACTTTACTAAATTTCGAAAGTTATGTGCAAGTAGACGGTGGGAACCGCACTTCAGACTTTCGCTATAGCACTGAACTGAAGTGTTCTTATGATCCAAATGATAAGGCGGTCTATCCAAGCAGAGAAGGAAATATTAATTTGATAGATGAATACTTGACTTATACAATCAGATTTCAAAACACAGGCAATGATACTGCATATAATGTAGTCATCAGAGATACGCTAGATGAATTTCTCGAGCTGAACACATTTCAAATGACGTACAGTGAATTTGATGTGTCACCAGAAATCAATATTCAAGATGGTCGATACTTAACTTTTCAATATGATAATATCTACCTCCCTGATAGTAGCACGGACTACGCAGGAAGCCAAGGATATTTGACTTACAGAATAAAGGCGAACGAAGACATAGCGGAAGGTGAGTCGCTTTTGAATACTGCCCATATATACTTTGATCTTAATCCTGCAGTAGTGACTAATACAGTAGTAAGCAATATGTTTATAGAACTGCCAGCCTGTGAGGTTAATACCATTTTCTTCACACAGCAAAGTCAGATTGATGAATTTAGTATTCTTTACAGAGATTGCCAGCGGATAAAAGGTTCCCTTATTATAGAAGGGATGAACATTATCAATCTAAATGGACTGAGCAATATAAGCTCAATTGACGGTGATGTAATTATCCAGAATACAAATATAAATTCGTTGGATGGTTTGAATAATCTATCTTTTATATCTGGTGATATAGAGCTTATCAACAATGATAATCTAGTTGACTTTTCTGGTATAGAAGAGCTATCAAAAATTGGAGGTGATTTAATTATTCGCGATCATGCTGACATGAAAAACCTCCAAGGCTTAGAAACACTACTGGATATTGGGGGTGATCTTATAGTAGAAAGCAATAATTTCCTTAGCAGTATGCGAGGATTAGAAAATTTAAAAAAAATAGATGGTGATTTTATCTGTAGTCACAATAATCAGCTTACTACTTTTACAGGATTAAATAATCTGCTGACTATAAACGGAAAGTTTTCAATTCTTAAAAACGATAAACTTGACGGACTTACTGGTCTTAATGATCTTTTATCTATTGGTAGCGATTTTATAATTGAAGAAAATAATTCTCTAAAAAGTCTTATTGGTATTAGCAGTTTGGAAAACATCTATGGGGATTTTGAAATTCAAAATAACCGTGCTCTAATCACACTTATAGGGTTAAATACTATTAACTCCATTAGCGAAAATCTAAAAATTCAAGCTAATGTATCTTTGGCTAACTTAGAAGGACTAGAGTCTTTAGAAAATGTAATTGGCAAGCTCGAGATATTGGATAATCCTAATTTGATAAGCTTAAAGGGTTTAGAGAAACTAAGCCTAGTGGGCGCTAATTTTAATCTAGATACAAACAATAATCTAGCGTCTCTGGACGGATTGCAAGGGCTAGAAAAAATAGGCGGACTTCTTAATGTTATCTCTAACGATAAGTTGGAAGATCTTTCTGGACTTGATAATCTCCTCATACTTGAAGGTGGATTACAACTGTTCAATTGCTCTTTGGTAACGCTTACAGGCTTGAACAAGCTAGAGTTTTTAGGTAATCTTATTGTGAGTCCTGCCGAAAAACTGGTTAACTTTTCTGGTCTGGAACAATTAAATTCCATTGCCAATGATATGATTATTAAAGGAAATAAATCCTTAACCAGCACAAATGGACTAAATAGTGTGAAGACAATAGGGGGTGATCTTATTTTCGAATTTACAGATATCAATAGTTTATCAGGTTTTGATAGACTTGAACGTATCCAAGGCAGTCTGCTATTTATAAATAATAAGAATCTTGATAATATCGCTTCACTTGCAAGTCTGCAAGTACTAGGCGCTGACCTGATGATAGAGAGTACAAAATTACCACATCTACAGGGGCTTAGAAATATCAAAAAAGTAGATGGTAAAATAACTATTATAGAAAATAGGGATTTGGAAATATGCAATATTCTAGGAGTATGCAACTACCTCGATGATGGCAAGGAGGCTACGATCTATAATAATGCAATTGGCTGCAATACTGCGCTTGAGGTGGAAGAAATGTGCAGCTTATTAGAGGATCAAGATAATGATGGTGTGATAGCCGCAGATGATTGTGATGATAATAATCCAAATGTTTTTCCTGGTGCTGATGAGGTTCCTAACAATGGAATAGATGAAGACTGCGATGGGGAAGATTTAATTATAGATGCGACGCATCAATTATCTAATAGTACAATAAGCATTTATCCAAACCCAGTCCACGACATCATTATCATAGAACTTCGCAGCACATCTTCGAGTCTTGACTATGAGATTATCAATATGGCTGGTTTGATAAAGTACAAGGGAAATATTGCTAAGCAGAAAGTGCAAATTAATATCGAAGAATTAAATACAGGAATGTATTTATTAAAAATATACGATACAGCTAGCGGAGCCTATATACTAGATAGATTCTGCAAGCTGTAAAGAATAATGGTAGGTTACTGTGTAAAAGGTATTGAATGAGAATTGAACTTTCGCGAGTGATTTCTCATTCTTTACCTGTTTTTAGATCATTGATTTCCAAAAGTAGTCTTTTTATGTTTCGATGTCAACTGCGGGCTCACATTCACGCCAGGCAATAGATCTTTGACATTACTAGAAGTACTAGAAATCACCACCAATGTTCCCATTTTTGGATTAGATAATATTGTATTTATATGATTACTCATATTGATCAGGAACTCATTCTCCGTTTGAGTATAACGTTCTAAAAATACTTTGCTGGATTCTATGTAGAGTGTGGGAATCACTAATGATGGATCATTCTCTATATTAGCTACAGCTTGCCAAAAGTGCCAGTCCTTATTTACCTTTGTAATGCCCAGAAAGCTTCTAAACCTATTTACAATCTTATACCACCACTGCCTTTGTAAGTAGGTCATAACTACACTGACTAATCGTAATGTATCCGAAATCTTTAGCGCGAAATCTTTGGCTAGGTCAGGATTGTCACCTACTAAATCAGCCCAGTCGGGATCGACAGGGCTATATCTTCTTTTCTTATAGTTTTTCACTTCTATCAGATAGAGCCATTTATGCTGATATATACCTATGAAATCAACTCCCTTTAAGCCGCATCCTGCAAGTAGCTTAAAGTAAGCATGTTCATCATACTTCTTAACTACCCAATCTTGATCAAAATCAAATGACAAATCTGATTCCGTAATTACAGTTTTAGGCATAAAGAAAATTTGTAAAAAAAAAGTAGCAAGTTATTAAATGCCTAAAATACGGCTAATATTGCGAAAACGGTAAAGGAAGATACAACCCATCCATAGCTCTAATTGTTGTTTCAGAAAGACTAAAATATCATGATAAGATTGATTCTACTTTTAACTTTAACTAGTAGTCTTTCTCACTTGGCAGTTTGTCAATCGGCTAAATTAGAAGATAAGGTGCTTATCAATGGTATAACACTTGGGATGCATAGCTTTGACTACTCGCTCGATTACAGTCCTATGGTCGAAGAGATAGCCGCTCTTGGTTCAGAATGGATACAAGTCAATGTAAAATTTTTTCAAGAGAATATTTATTCCTCGCGCATAGTCACTGGGGCAGGATATGAAAAATACTGGAATCAGTTTGAGCAAATTATACATAAAGCCAAGGAAGAAAATCTAAAAGTTAGCATCCTCCCTATCGTGTTATTATCTAATGCCCATGGGTCAAATTGGCGAGGTATGTTAGAACCCTATGATGTGGATAAGTGGTTTAGATATTATGAAAAGATAATTATTCGTATTGCAAATATTGCTGAAACCCAGGATGTAGAAATGATGTCAGTGGGTTCTGAGCTTGTAAGCCTCCAGCAGTATCAAAGTCATTGGACAAGAATAATAACAAATACGAGGACAATATTTAAAGGTAAACTAAACTATGCAGCAAACTGGGATGCTTACGCAGATATCGGATTTCTTGACAAGTTAGATTACTTAGGGCTCTCTGGCTATTACAACCTTACAGATAGTACTAATCCTACTAAATGGTCGCTTTGTAACAGCTGGAATTATATAAAAAGAGAAATTTTAGCTTTTCAGGAGCTGCACGATATACCTATTATATTTACAGAGTTAGGCTACACCTCTCAAGATGGCACCAATATGCAACCTTGGAATTATTATGCTACAGATAAGGTGGATTTAGAAGAACAGAAGTTATGCTATCAGGCATTTATAGAGGTATGGGGCAGAGATGAGCGATTTCATGGGGTATTCTTTTATGACTGGTTTGCGGAGGGGGGTCCTACAGATGTCGGCTATACTATAAAAGATAAACCAGCAGAAGCTGTAGTAAAGGCATGGTTTGAACAAATCAAGCGTTGAGACCTTAAATTATAAGATAATAGGTCAACTTATGGACGAAAATAAACTACTTTTGCACCTTTAATTAGAGGTTATACTATTATAAATAATTGCTTAAAATTTGAAATAACTTAAAATAAATTTAAAATGAAAAACGTACTATTAACGCTTACGCTGTCACTTATGTGTTTCTTTATTGCTGACGCACAAATAAAAACACCAGCTCCAAGTCAGTACTGTAAAATCGAGCAGGATCTTGGTTTGACTACTGTATCTCTGGAATATTCTAGACCAAATGTAAAGGATAGGGAATTGTTTGTAGATGTAGAGGCATGGGACAAAATGTGGAGAACTGGTGCAAACGGAGCTACCAAGATTACTTTCGGTGATGATGCTACTATCGGTGGTCAAAAAGTAAAGAAAGGAACTTATGCTATATACTCCATACCAAACAAGTCAAACTGGACGGTCATGCTGAACTCTGACATGACTATTGGTGGAAATGTAGATAATTATAATACTTCTACTGAAGTAGCGAAGTTTACTACTAAGACTATGGACTCTCCATTCTTTTTCGAAACTTTAACTTTTGATTTTGCAGACATCAACAATGACGGTGCAGATCTTAATATGATGTGGGGTGATTATATGATCTCTATGCCTATCTCTTTAGGAACTGACGCCAAAGTTATGGCTGCTATTGATGCTACAATGGAAGGAGTATCGGCAGACGAATACTATGCTGCTGGTAATTACTACTTTGCTAATGGTAAAGATCTTAATAAAGCTTTGGAATATATCCAAAAGAGAAATGAGAAGGATCCAAAATTCTGGTCTGTATATAAGGAAGCTGAGGTATTAGCTGCTTTAGGAAAATACAAGGAAGCTTTAATGGTATCTCAGAAGTCTATGGATCTTGCAAAAGCTGCTGATTATAAGCCGTATATCAAAAGAAATGAAGACTTCATCAAGAAGTATGCTGCAAAAGGAAAGATGTAATATCTATTTACAAAGAAAAAAAAAAGATCCATGCGCTGCGCGCATGGATCTTTTTTTTTCCATATTTAATAAGGCCTACACAAAGTCCCCTCCCTCCTCACTTATATCCTTTGGCATATTTTTCTTAGCCCACTTTTTGAAGCGATCTGAAAGTTGCGCATAAATTTCTATATGACCACATCTGGTACAAACATAACGATCAAACTTTTCATGCCTACCCCATTTTCCATAATTAAATTTATGGGTGGTACTGATTTTTCCAACTACTTTTACGACTTGGCGGGAACTACACTTTGGGCAAGTATTTGTTGTTTTCATTATCTAAATTTGTTCTTGCTAAGATATAAAAAGGTGCACTCATTAGATGTATTTAAAGCCCATGATTCGCTAATCCTTATCATCTAAAATGGTATATTAATGAGAACGAAAACCTCTATAAATATAGAGATAATCGAAATTTAAAGATTTGAAGTGCTCCGTCATTCTAGACTTTGTACTGAAAATAGGGTAATCTTGCTGGCAATTTGTCATGATTTTTTTGAAAAATCACGCCAAATTGGATCCAACCTCCACATTTAAATAGGATTGAAAACCCTGTGCTGTAATATTAAACTCCCATCTAGTGAGCTGAACAAACTACCAGAGTTACCTTCGCTTACTTCTAAATATACTTAAAACAAGGTGAGTCACATAATACACATCAGCCTCATTAGCCATTTATATTAATGTGAACTTATATTTCTTATATAGCTTTTGTGTTCCTCCAAAATCTTATCTTTTCGCATAAAGGATGGGAATGATGGCTCTTTTCGAGCCAGTCCGCGCACGGATATGTCGGGAAGGCTGGGACCGGTAGCGCCAGCGAAGTCATGTACAGCCTGACCCTACAGTACGGGTTGGCAGCGTGCAAAAGCCTGTAGGGATATGCCCAAAAAATTATCAATAAAAAATTATGCGTCGAACTGTAATTTTGCCAAAGAATTGTAGACTCCATCGTTCATTTGCGTCAGTTGATCGTGTGTACCTTGCTCAATAATCTGACCCTGATCTACGACATATATCATGTCTGCATCACGGATAGTAGCTAGGCGATGAGCAATGATAAGAGACGTTCGCCCCTTCATCAATTGATTGAGCGCATCCTGCACAACTTGCTCAGATTCAGCATCGAGAGCAGAGGTTGCTTCATCTAACAATAAAATTGCGGGATTCCTTAATATCGCACGTGCAATAGCTACTCGCTGCTTTTGCCCTCCGCTCAACTTGACCCCTCGCTCCCCTACTTTCGTATCCAGCCCCTCAGGAAATTGAGAAATAAAATCCCAGCTGTTGGACTGCTTCGCAGCCTCTATTAATTCTCCTTCCGTAGCGTCAGGTTTACCATAAAGCAGATTCTCGCGAATGCTGCCACCAAAGAGTAAAACCTCCTGCGGAACGATACCAAGATTCGACCTGTAATCCTCTATAGGGTACTCGAAAATACTCTTTCCATCTACTAAAATATCACCAGATTGGATATCATAAAATCGCTGGAGTAGCTGCATGATCGTCGACTTTCCCGCTCCACTAGCACCCACCAACGCAATTTTTTTTCCCGCATCTATTTTCAGATTTAGGCCTTTTAATACCTCTATATCTGGGCGGGTTGGATAATGAAAATTGACATCCCTATACTCCACCGCACCAGTTAGTCTGACCGGCTTTGCGTTCATGTCAAGTGCATTGAGCTCCACCTCACTGTCTAGATCTAGGATTTCTCTAATCCTTTCTGTAGCTCCTAGAGAACCTAATATCTCAGTCAAAAAATTTCCAAGTCCAGCAATTGCCGCTCCTATAAATCCTGTGTACATAAAAAACGCCACCAAGTCACCAACATCCATCTTGCCCTCCTCGAGTAAGACCGCGCCTCGCCAAATAATATAAAATAGCGCACCAAAAATAATGCTCACTATGTATACAGAAAACATCGCTCGACCCCTGGCGTACTTCAATGCGATTTTTAATAGTTTATTAAGAGACTTACCATATCTATTTGACTCAAAAGCCTCATTAGTATAAGCCTTTACCGTTTGGATATTTTGAGTAGTTTCGGAAAGAATGACATTTGTATCTGCTAAGTCTTGCTGTCGTTGTTTAGATAACTTGCGTATATATTTACCGAAGAAAAACCCACCGATGACGACGACTGGAAAAGTCATCAACATGATTTTCGCTAGAGATGCGGTATTCCAGATTAAGAATGCTACTCCAATTATCAAAATTATAACCTGTCGAAAAAATTCTGCTAGGGTAATCGAAAATGTGTTGTATAATCGCTCGACATCAGAGGTCAATCGACTCACCAACTCTCCCATCCTATTGTTTTCATAAAACTCTATCGGTAAACAGATCATCTTGTTGTAGAGATCGCGACGTAAATCTCGAATGGCCTTTTCACTAACGTGGGCAAATAAAATGACGCGAAAATATGAAACAAATCCTTGGGCAACGAGCACAATGACAAGCACCCATCCGATATCATTTAGTGTCATGCCATACTTTCCATTACCCTGCGCGGTGTCTATCATCTCCCCTGAAAGCGGTGGAAATAGCATAAAAACCATACTTGATAATGCCAACAAGATCATTCCTATCGTGAATGGAAATGCGTATGGCTTCAAGTATCTAAATATCTGTAGAGATTCTTTGAAATTTTCACGGTCAAACTTGACCCTTTTGTCTCCTTCTGTTGTTGTTGCTATTTGCTTAGCCATGTTACAAAGAAAACGCTTCTTACAAGATAAAACGTTAATCCTACATCATTTAGATGTAATATTTTCCTCAGCCTCTGATAATGTTCTTGCTATATTTTCTTGGATTTCTTAAATCCAGAAGAGATTTGACCCATAAAATCCTTGGGAAATTGGTCATCACCCGCAAAACCCAGGGTAATCTTACCGCTATCTTCTGGCACGTAATGGGTACCGAATATGTAATCCCATAAGCTCAAGCTGATTCCATAATTGACACCATATCGACCTTCTGGCAGAGTGAAGGCATGATGATAGAGATGCATTACTGGATTATTTATCAGATACTTAAGTGGCCCCCAGGTAATCTTTATATTACTATGATTAAAGTGTCCTATACTGATGGCTATGAAGTGAACTATATATGCCTGCTCTGGCTCAAATCCGCCCAGTATCATGACGCCAAACGTTTTGAGTGGCTTGTAGAGTATATTTTCCATCCAGTGATAGCGAAGATGCGCCGCAAAGCCCATCTCTTTCACCGAATGATGCACCTTGTGAAAGCGCCAAAATATCTCAAAACGATGCAACATCATATGTGTACACCATTGGACAAAATCTAGAATGATAAAGAAAATGAGTAGCTGAACCCACATTGGATAAGCAGAAGTATCGATTAGCGCCAGTGATTTTGCACCTATCCCAACATCTTCAAAGCCCATCTCTAAGATTTTGAAAAAACCACTGATAGCGATAGAGAAGATGAAGAAATTGAAAAACATATAAAAGCCGTCCAACCAAAAGTCCTTTCTAAAAATAGATTGTTCCTTTCGCCAAGGGAAAATAATCTCGAGGCTCCATACTAATAATGAAATAAGAATAAGTCCCCAAAAATAATTTTGATACCAAGGCACCTGAAATACAATACTATTCCAAGTCCAGTTAAGTGTACCAATAAAAGAGCCGTAGAATGCTTCTAAATACTTCATAATATGTTGAATAAGGTATTGAGCCTCATCTATAAATAAACACCATCTGCTTAATAATGTTTCGACCACCTTTATTACACATCCCTATTCTTTTACCAACATTGTTTTTAGTTCCTCCAGTGTTTTACCTTTCGTTTCTGGCATTATAAATAGCGCAAATATTAACTGCAAAACCATGAATACAGCAAAGAATGCAAAAATGGGCCACGGATTATCTTTAAATATTCCGTCGGTGCTGTCTAAGAAATATGGTGTTACTAGGGTTATCATGGCCGCGAGCACCCAGTGTGTTGCCGTACCAAAGGACTGTCCCTGTGCACGTACCTGAGTAGGAAATATTTCTGAAATAAAGACCCATATGATAGCTCCTTGCCCGATAGCATGACTAGCAATAAATAATAATATGAATGATAATAAAAAGGTAGAACTAGCGTCACTATAAAAACCGTATGCTACTAATCCAAGGCTTATAATATAGCCAATAGAGCCGATTACCAACAACTGCTTTCTCCCTGCCCTATCTATTAGGTACATACCTAGCAAGGTAAATATGAGATTAACACCACCTATAGAAATGGAACTAAATAAGGAGTCCTTCGCAGCTAATCCCGATATCTCTAAAAGCTCTGGAGCATAATAAAGTATAAAATTTATACCCGAAAGTTGATTGAAAAAAGCTAGCAGAAAGGCAAGCATCAAGACATAATTATACTTAACTTTGAATACACTTCCCGACACATTCCTTTGTACACTTTGCTGTATTTCTTTAATAGCGATTTCCGCATTTACGCCCATACCTTGCAAAATTACGCGCGCTTCTTGCACTTTATTCTGATGTAAAATTAGCCACCTTGGACTATTGGGAATTCCTACCACCAACGCACAATAGATAAGTGCTGGTACAGCTTCGACACCTAGCATCCAGCGCCAATCATTTTCCCCTCCGAATCCTTGCAACAGGTAGTTACTAATAAAGGCCATAAATATTCCAAACACTAACATAAATTGATAGCCGGCTACCACATTTCCTCGGTTTTTCGCCGGTGCTATCTCGGACAAATAAATGGGTGCTGCAACGGAACTGGCTCCAACTCCTACGCCTCCAAGAAATCTAAAAAATGAAAAAAAATAGGGATCTTGAGCAAATGCCGAACCAAGTGCAGAAACAGCATATAGAATACCTATCCACAGCAACGTCTTTTTTCTACCCCATCTATCGCAAGGAATACCTCCGAAAATAGAACCTAGTACAGTACCCCATAGGGCCATGGACATAATGAAAAAACCATGAAATAAGGGGGAAGTATTCCATAAATTCTTGATAGGTAAATTAGCGCCCGATATGACCACCGTATCAAAACCAAATAAGAAACCAGCTAACGCTACTGTTAATGCCCAGGATCGAATTTTACTATTGGTGCCCATAATTTTTTTTGTCAATATAATACAAATTCATAATGTTGCCAAGCACTATACTACCTGAGTATCAGATTTTAATCTAGCTAACTAAAGTTAAGGTAATAATTATTTTGGCGTGCCCCAGCACAGCAATATTTGCGAAAAGAAATCGCAAATATTACTGCACTGGGTCGCGTCATCCGCTTGTAGTCAGCACCCTAGCAGTAGGTTTAGCCATTAGGTATGACTGTCTATGCTCGTTCCTCACCTAGCCAGCCATACCTAGGCTGCACTCTACTGCCAGTGCACTGCCTATCGCTTCTACCGCTCACGCGAAGGACTCATTATATTAAAATTTCGAATAGCATAGGGTTGTTATTGATGTGCTGAAATTTTATTTTAGCAGCTTTCATTTTGTCTACTAATGCGTTGAAGTCACCTTTGCGCTTTAGTTCTATTCCTACAGTAGCTGGCCCAGCTGTCTTGTTGGTTTTCTTTGTATATTGAAAAAAAGAAATATCGTCATCGGGACCAAGCACATGGAGAAATTCCTTTAATGCTCCCGCTCGCTGCGGAAAGTTTATTATGAAGTAATGCTTAAGTCCTTCATATAGCAAGGCACGTTCTCGAATATCCTCCGTGCGAGTGACATCATTATTACCTCCACATAATATAACCGCTACATTTTTTCCTTCTAGTTCTTTTTTATAAAAATCTAGTGCAGCTATACCTACTGCTCCCGCTGGTTCTGCTACTATAGCTTCATCATTATATAGCTGAAGTATCTTGCTACAGATCATACCCTCTGGAACAAGCACGTTATCAGAAATCACTTCAGCGCAGATGGGATAAGTGATGGCACCCATTTGCTTTACTGCTATACCATCGGCAAATGAATTGATCTGATCCAATTTTGTCACTCCATTTTTTTCTAAAGAGGTAGCAAACGAAGGCGCTCCTTCAGCTTCGACGGCAATTATTTTTGTCTCGGGACTTACTTGTTTCCAGTAGGAGCCTACTCCAGCTAACAGACCTCCTCCACCTACAGCTACGAAAAGATAATCAAAAGTACAATCAGCTTGGCTCAACATCTCTACTGCGATGGTTCCCTGCCCAGCTATGACATCGACATCATCGAATGGATGTATTAATGGAATACCTTCAAGATCCGATTTTTGCTTTGCTACCGCATAAGCTTCGTCAAAGGTATCACCATGCAGAATTATTTCTACATTAGCACCTCCAAAAAAATTCACCTTGGCTATCTTCTGAGCTGGAGTCGTACTCGGCATATATATCTGCCCTTTAATATTAAGTTTTGTACAGGCCATAGCTACACCCTGTGCATGATTACCAGCACTAGCACATATTACTCCCTTTTCTGGATGGTCTAGCTGCATTAAGCTCATCTTATGGTACGCTCCTCTTATCTTAAATGATCGTACTACTTGTTTATCTTCTCGCTTGAGATAGATATTAGCATTATAGTGCTGGGAAAGATTTTCCTGTTTCAAAAATGGAGTTTCTATAACCACATTCTTTAAATTTTCGCAAGCAGCTTCTATTTTTTCTTTCGGTATCAGATTGCTCATTTTCTACTAATCTATTCAGAGGTCAAGGTAGTAGAAATTTAGATAAGTTGGGCTGAAAAGCCTTTGCGTATTGCTAATATTTTTACTTCATAGGCCAACTAGTCGATGTGACATTTCGCGGTCTATAAACCATCCCTAATTTTTTTACCATACTGAATTTAGTAAAATTGTTTTAACTAAGTATCCGCATATTGTACACCAACATTTTGCGAACAACTCGATTGCAACGTCCTGTTAGCCCTGCACCTGTCTTCATAAAGGTGGACTTCATGTAACAGTAAGGTCCTCTTTTACCTCGAATATTGCCACTCCATATCAAGAGCTTTTAAATTATCCTAATACGGCATAATTATCCATCTAATAACTACTTAACCTCGTCTATCATTCTTTTTCAAAAAACACACTTCGCTCCATATTTTTCTTATATCTGTTCTTTGGACTAATTTCCTTATTAGCAGTTGAACGATAATTCTTACTATTTGGATTTAGCATATATGTGAGTTGATTTTCTATTATTTTTTCAAAAGGAATAAGAAAATCTTTCGTATCACATTTTTCTAAGTCACCTTCCTTAAGTAATTTTAAAACAGTATAGACTGACTCAATAGTACTGAGGCAGAGAGGAGCTGGCTGCTGCTTTATAATAAATTTTGATTTTATTTTATTATCAAAGCTCACTCTTTTTAGAGATTGCAAATTCTTGCTTAATTTAAGCATTTTACGAGCCCAGGACCACGTGCCATCGAGAATGAATAGGTGTGGAGTATGACCCATGACTGAATTCATTTCTGAGCCTTTGCTAATGGATAAGTTGAAATTCTCATTACCTGGATAAAGTAAAAACGAATAGTTTTTTTCCTTAGACAGTATTTCATTTACACGTTTATTATTGGTAAAATCAACGCCGACTATAATTTCTGAATTTTTAAGCTGAAGATGAGTAATAATACCCGTTCCAACCTTTTCTTTTCTGTACTCTTTAGGATGCATGAGAATAATAAAACGAGAATTGGTCTGCAAAGAACTAATATACTTGCAGATACAAGTACTTGAAGGCCTCATACAAGTATAACACTTTATTCTTGGCGTCTGTAATTCAATCTGCAAGGCAAAAATCTTTTTATTATTTAATTGGCTATACCTCAAAGGTAGATAATACTAGCCGATAATGCCTATGTTTGTGTGCAGTAGGTTAGATTGACAAGAATACTTAGAGTCACATCAAGTTCAATTATCATTAACCAATCTTTAATACTCAGTCTTTGCTTAAAATGAAGCGGCCGGCGATAACTCTTTCAGAATTTTTCAGCGTCAAGACATATGTACCTGGTGTATATTTTTCAACATCAATAGTTGATAAGTCTCTATTTATAATTCCTTCATCTATTTTCTTTCCCTCCGTGTTCAGAATTGTATAAGCATATTCTCCTAATAATACTTCTGGTAATTCTATATTTAAAGTACTAGAACTTGGGTTCGGAAATATATGTAGTTGTCCATTCTCATTTAAATCTAAAACATTATCTGTAAAATCGTCACATTCATTTAGCAGAGTGTACTCCTTCTCTAGACCGTCTGTATGAAATAAGTAAAAACATCCTAACTCGAATTGTAAAGCCTCCATAAAACCATCTTCAAAATTATCAACATGATACATATCAATTGCTATAACTCTTCCTTCGTATATGGATCGAATAGTATTAGCCTTTGTATGACCTAAGATTACACGACCGACGCCAATGCTATTCAGTATATCATCTACTTGTTGTTGGGTAAGTTCTTCTCTAACCATACCCCTATACCAGTATATACCTTCGCCACTATTCACAAGAGTACATTCAGTATTGGGACACGATATACCATTCATCCTTAAGCGTCCATAATCATTGATCTGATCGTATGTAAGGTTCAGCGCAGAGACTTCTGGGCTTATGCCTCCGTGCATAAAGGCGTGCCCTCCAATCTCTTCTATAATATTTTTTGATCTCAACCATCTGCCAAGTTCTGTATTTGGACCATATAATTCAGACATTCTCCTACCCATCAAATAGGCATCGTTGAAGTACTTGACTTCCACATATCTCCAATCGTCGGTAAGATTAAACATCTCATGATTTCCTATAATTAAATGCAGCTTACCGCCCGCAGTTTCTGCCTGACTTTCTAATTTGTATAACAGCCACATACATTCAGTAATATGGAAACCACGATCAAATAAATCTCCACTAATAATTAGGTGACCGTCGCCATAGGTCCAGTTAAAGTTTTCATCTATCACTCCTTCTCCTCGCAAAACCATAGTAAGACCTTCAATATGTCCATCAAAGTCTGAGATAGCCAGGAACTTAGAAGGAGTTGAACTATAAACGGAAGGCTCAATATTAATCTCAGGTTTTAAATTAAAAGAAAAACTAGTACCCATATGTGGAAGTACACAAGTCAATTCTAAATCATCAGTACTTGTATAAGTATTGCTAAGCAATCCATCAGGAGTTACTTCTTCTACTATTATTTCATCACCATTGTAATATACATATGGACCATCCTGATCGTATAAAAATTCTGTATTTATAAAGCAATCAAAAGAAATATCTCCATCAGAAATACTTCGATTACGCACAGAAATTGCAATAGTATTCTCACCAGTAACGAAATAATCAGAATCAATTTTGTATGTATAAAATTGATTCTGAGTATCTTCGTTTATACTTTGTCTTGCCGAAGTAGTATGGCTGATTACACCCAAAGGCATTAGCTCACTACGTAAAACTTCTTGCCCATTTACATATACTACAGCAGCATCATCGTGAACCATATTTAAATAGACTGCTGTCAATTGATCTATATTAATTACTTCCACCCTTTTTCTAAAGTAATAACTAATTAATTCCGCATTTAATGTCGTTTGTTCGTCCCCTTCTCCAAAGCCGAAATGTCCTATACCTACTGGCCACGACGAATCATCAAACGCTAAAGCATTCCACATAGATCCAGGATTTGAACTTTTATCCCAATAGCGCCATGAGCTTCCTTGGTTAAATATAATTGGATCAATTTCATTGATAACAGTTATTACTTTTGAAAATGTATTATTTGTCAGGTTTTCGTCACCACCTACAACCAAATTAATACTAAGTTCGTAAGTACCCAGCACGCTCAGATCAACCGATTTTGCAAATGTAAAGTTAACTGACTCTCCGATACTAATTGGTGCTATCCCTGGTTCGGTAGATACTAGATTGCCATTGAGAGAATAAGAAACTGTATAGTCTGTTGCTGTCAAGTTACCAAATGAGGTGAGCTCAACCTGAACTATTGTATTCTCATCTGGATAGGTATTTTCGCTTGGAGAGATACTTTCAACTACAGCTAAATCTACCATAGAATTTGACTCGTATTTAATGACTAATTTAGCAGATTTGGTTGCGTTCTCATCAAAAGAATAAGCTCTTCTTCGCTCAGAATCACTCCCAGTCCCCGTTATTATAAAAGTTATGGGATTACTGCTTTGCCATCCTTTGGAGCTGATAATTTCAGTAACTATTTCAGATATATCTGGGGTCTGTTGCAATGGTCCAGCTTGTTCATCAGTCCAGGCGGCATTCAAATTCCATTGTACACTCGAAGTAGTCTTTGAACGGTCTGAAATATTCTTAAAGGAGTCAGAGAAAGGTAATGAGTTAATACTATTCTCTCCCACTATCGATATAGTCATATCGCCAGCGTAATTTCCATCCGCTGTGAACTGGATGTATGCATCACGAATGGTCGAATTAGATGGAATTATAATATTGTCGAACCTTAGTCCAAGGGTCTGTAAACCATGACTATTCCATGAGTCATAAACTAACTCTAAATCTGAACTTGAGGTAGTAATATTAGTGCCATCAAATTTCTCCTCTGCATCATCACTTGAGGATAAGATATGACGTTCAAATGATTGGGAATATATAGTGTTGCTGTATAGCAGAAAAAATAGTCCTAAAGTAGAAAGCAACCTTGACATAGTATAAATATAAAGGTAAAAAGACAGTAAGATATGACTTGTTTAAGATATACTAGATGACTAAACCTTGAAAATTTTTAAAAAATTTACACCTCATTGATTGATAGTGAAATATAAGGAAATTTGACTATCCGCTTACTAGGGAGTGATTTTAAATATATAGCAAATAAAAATCCTAAATACATCAAGGATTTATATTTTTAACTTATTCGCACTTTCACTCTAGAGACCCGAAAGCTTGTTCCGTCTTTTTAGCGGGAACGACAGAAGATGGCTAAATTTTTAACCATCAGACCTATCCCAGCTATTTGTCTAAAGTGTCTGATGAGATTAATAAGAAACAACCAGTTTTATCATTCGAAGAGCCGATGGTAGAGCCGATGAAGGAAATATGTCGAAGAAAAATTTACTCCTATTTTTGATGGTCGTGCAGCGTGATCCTGTGGATCGGTAGTACACGATACGAGCAACCTATGTTGAGAAAAGGGAGGTAGTTGTCGAACGGAGTCAAAGAGAATTTCTGGTCTCTGCGATGGAGGAAGCAGTTATGAGATCATACTTTTTGAAATCCACTGGGACTATTTTTCAATTGAAGTTTCCCAACCATCATATTCACCCTCAAGTTCTTTAGCCTTATCCCAAAGGCTAATAATGTATTCGTCAACATCATTATACCCTACTTTATCAATTCTTGATATTTGAATTACATATCTATATTCACCCTCAGAATTTCCTTTGTTTAATGTTTTAAATCCTTGACCTAGAGAATATTCTTCAAATTGATCCAGCTTTTTTGAATCTTTAAAATATATCCAATGAAATACTTCTCTTTCTTTTAATAAGTCATCTCCTCCTCGTTCTATATTCTCAACTACTTTAAAATTTTGAATTGATTGCATTTGTCTTGGAAGCGGATACAGAAATTCAAAGTAGGATTTCCATTCCTTATCCTCTTTTGATCCTACATCAAATTGATAATCTGAGAATGAAATCATTGATTCAGAGATGATTTTTTCGACAATAATTTTGTTAGATGCGAAAAAGTAAAAATCTCTAAATCCATTTGAGGTTAGTCTACCAACAGAAGTGATATCTAAATTTTGATTTTTAAAATTTGCATTTATTTTATCTTCTATTTCCCATAGTATTTTAGCTTCATCATTACTTGATAATCCATCCTTTCTTGGGTTGTTCATTTTTATTGATACATATACTATGTATAGTTGGGTTTGGATAGGAGCAATATTTATCAATCCTAAATCAATTGAGATAGAACTGTATTTGTCGTCAACATTTGAGAAATAGAACACCCAATCTGATTGATACTCTTTATTTATATTCGACTGTCCACTCATTTTGTTAATTGTGAGTAATATAATTAATATTTGAATGATAATTTTCAATTTTCACCTTGTGGATAACTCACTTATACCCACACCATTTCCATACATAATGTACACTTTTTAAACCCCTAGTACCTACCAAAACTCACTAAAACAACCTAATACACAGCTAACACATTGACAATCAGAACCATCTCCGCTTTTTGCTTACCGTAGCCTGTAGATACTATGAACATTTTAGTCTTTGTTCGATACAGGCTTTTCTATTTGTCTTTCAGTTCATTGTTTTCTTTCCTTTCAACTTTTTTAATACTTTCTTCAACTGGTAAATCTTCGGGCATTGTTCCGCCAATTTCTTTAATGGTATCACGAACTTTTTTCCCTACTTGATAGTGCGCCTTGTTCGCTTTTGCTTTGCCTATTATTTTTTCTCTTTTCAGTTTTTCTTCAGTTTGCGTAGCCCGAAACAGATTTGCAGCCAATTCAGTACTCCCCATATGGTCGAGAATTTGTTGACTTTTCTTTAAACCTTTTCTTTTGTGTATTTCTTTTGCTCCCAACCCTCCATATAAACCTTGATACCCGTGATTTTGAAATACAGCATATTCCCACGGCTTAATTACTCCTGCGTCTTTGGCCGCTGCTGCCAATTGAGTGTTGTGCTTTTTCATCTCATTTCGCAAGAATAATCTCTTCTTTTCTTCTGTATCAAGTTTATTATATTCTTCGAGTTCTTGAAGTTCTTGAAGACGTGTTTGAACTGCAAAATATGTTTGCCCTAATGCAACAATCTCTTTACTTGAGTCAGCATTTTGTACTATTAGATAACAAAAGTATCGAGATAGCCTATAACTTGGCATTTGTCTTTCTGCTCCACTTCCTATTGAAACCATCTCGTTGAACTCAACGACATGGTCGGAAAGACCTTGCTCGCTTTGCTCACAAGCCTTGGCAGCCTTTTGTAAAACCTTGATAAAGTTTCGGAAATCTGTATAATCTAAAGCTTTAGAGAGTTGTCTTGCTTGCCAATATTCTATACCGTTTTCGTCAATATGTTTGATTTGCTCGAAAAGGCTTTCATTATCTTTGAGGCTTAATTCATTACTCATTTTTTTGCAATTTAATTGGTTCAATAATAGCTTTGCAAGCCATTACATTTTTCGCTTATTTTTGTTTTTCTGCTTATATAGAGCTCACTTATCCCCATCCCTTGCCCACACCTAAGGTACACTTTGCAAAACCCCTAGCACCTACCAAAACTCACTAAGACTACATAATAGACAACTAACGCATTTACAATCAGACCCATCTTTGCTTTTTGCTTGACGTACTCTGTAAAAATAATAAAATTATCTAGTTATCAACGGATACTAACGTATATGTTGGTTTGTATTCAATTCTTTTAAAAGTCCTTAGAGAATATGCTTTTATAGATATTCGTACGCGCTACATAAGCGTAAAACCAATAAAGGACCTTTACTAATGCCTCAAGAAAATCTCCCCACTATACTTCCCTTCGGCTAAACTAGCAAATGCGGAGACGGCATCTTTCATATCAAAAGTCTCGTGAATAAGGGGCTGTATCTGGTGTTGCTCCATAAAGGCGATCATGTTGAAAAAATCATTAAGGGAGGCTATGGCAGAGCCGATGAAGGAAATATGTCGAAGAAAAAATTTACTCCTGTTTTTGATGGTCGTACTGCGTGACCCTGTGGATCCGTAGTACACGATACGAGCGCCCATGTTGAGAGAAGTTAGGTAGTTGATTAACAGATAATGATAAGCGGAGGCCATCTCGATAGGGTGACTTCCGACTTATCTAATGTTATAGCTATTGTCAATTTTAATTTTTTATAAAAGGACTAACTTCAAAATCATTTTCAAAAGGTTGGTTAACGTTACTTAAAAGAGAATTACTGCCTACATTAGAATTTTTGATGAGTGATACTTTGGACTTAAAGGTATTATCATAAAAGGCCAAATCCTTTTGAAAGTAGGAAGTACTAATTTCTAATTCACCAAAAAAGAGACAGCTTTCAAACTTTAAAATTTTACTAAAATGACAATTTTCAATTTTAAAATTACCAATGAATGTGCACCCTAAAAAAATGCATTCATTAAATATTGATGAGTCTAAAAATTTTAAATCCTCATTAAGACAAATCATACTTCCTTTCATTTCGGAGATATAGCAGTCTTCGACCATAATTTCAGACTTAACAATTTCTTCTTCATTTATGAATCCTCTAAGATCAATTTTCTCATTTGAAAACCTTGATTTAAATTGAATCATAATTATTCTAATAGTTAAAGAGAAGCAATGAACAAAGTTCCGATCCTTATTGTCGTCCCATCAGCTTTAATTTGTACTTATAGCAAAACTTAAATTTCATATTACAGCTTCATAAGTTTTTGGATGTTAACAGCCTGATTATTTTTGCTAATTGTCTTAATAAAATAAACTCCGGATTGTAGAGCATTTAAATCCAGGTTAAGTTCAGAATCTTCACAATGATAATTATATAATACTTCACTATTAATATTTATAATTTGAACTACATGGTTTTTTATATTGCCAGAAATGGTAAACATTCCATTATTGGGATTAGGATAAACATATAATTCAGAGAAATAGTCACTTTCATTCTGAGTACTGCTGATAATATTCGTAGTCGCAAAGTTGCTTAGTAACTGGATGTATGCTGCTTGATAATAAATGGCTGGTTCTGTAATCTCATAAGCAGGATCAGTAAACCAATCATTATAATCCAGATAAGACTTAGTAATGGGTTGATTAGCTGGTGGTGTTAATGCTCCAGTATAACTTTGATTAGGGCCTCCAGAAAGAAAACCTGGCGCTGGCCCCATAGAAGTTAGGGCATTGTCCCATTCTGACCCCTCTATGAACCATGCATGCGCAATTTCATTTGCTGATCTTTCGGCTCCAAATCCATACATGTTGGATAAGTAAACTATGCCCTGTGGATTAATGCCATGGAAATAATGAACTATCTCCGCTCCTTTTCGCAAAAGTTCAGGATTGAGATTCGGATTTACATTGTACTTCCGGAAAGTTAATGCAAGATTTGCAAAATTTGCAGTTGTCATATTACTTCCCCAATAATAATTCCAATCAGGAACATCTACTCTATATAGATCGTCATCTACAGATAAAAAGCTATCTCCAAAAACAGCAGCTTCCACTAAAGAGTTTATTAGGTTTATCGTGGAGACGTCCGCATTATTTATCGTTTTATAAAGCAATACAGCTTCTAGAAACACAGTATGTTGAGGTCCAATACCGTTATTGATAAAAGCATCACAGAGGCTAATATTATCTCTAACAAAATTAGAGTATTGCTCTTCTCCCGTTAAATCAAATAAATAAACGGCGGCTATTACAGCAACATTAATTTGCTGTTGTTCACTCCAATCTGCATCACCAGCTTTAACCGTTTGGTCATCACAATTTATTTCCAAATTACCATTCTCGTAAAATTTTATAAATCTATCCCAACATAAAATGGCATCACTTTCTAAGATATTTGCAAAATCAGAAAGTTCAGGTATTGTGGCATAAATTTTTGCAGCATGAGCATGAGTGCTTGCTATAGATAACGAAGCTGAAGAACAGGTGGGTGTATAGTACCTAGGGGAAAAATTATTACTTGGCGGAGCAAAATCATTTATATCGTAATCAAGACTTCCCATCTTAAGGATTACGGTTCCATCCTCATTTATCATTTTGTAAAGCCAATCAAATTCCCATTTGATTTCATCCAATAGATCAGGTACTCCATTATTACTTTCAGGTATATTCCAGTCATCCCTAAAAATTTCAGGATTATTTTCATAACTAGTCATCAATTGATGAAGAGTATTATGAGCAAAGGTCACATATTTATTATAATCTCCTGCATCAAACCATCCTCCAGTGAGGTCTCTAGATGTTGCTGGGTTATTTTGATCCATGGCTGATCTTACATTTATGTCTTGTGTGAAATTATCTATATCAGTCCAATTGGATTGGGCAAAAGGTTCTTCTTTGGGTGCATTGCATCTATTATAATAAAACATCTTTGTCGCAGCTTGAAGAACTCGGTAATATGGGTTCGAATTAATGTCAAAAATAGCTGAGCGATGATTAGTAGAAGGATCATATACATAATAGGAACCCTCTACATCAAAACTACTAAAGTCAAACCACCAACCAATATCACCTGATTGACTATGAACATTTCCGTTATTCCATAAATTAGGAGCAGCACTAAAAACTGAATTATTATTTGATGCATCCCTAAGTTCAAGAATTTGACCAACTTGATATTCTTGATTTGAATTGTAACCAATTTGGGGATTCGATATAACCGCAACTTTTTCAGCATTGGTGAGATAACCAAACTGATCAACATTAATAAAAGAACTAAATGTTTGTGTTTTTCCTATGTTCTGGGCAATAAATAATAGTAAAATTGAAGCTAATATCTTCTGCATCATTTTTAAGTTTTTATTTATTTTAAATAATACCAATAGATTTAATATTTTATAAGCTCAAATAACAAGTGCTAATTTTAATTAATTAATTGCTTTCTTTCTCATTTGGTGAAAGATAATCAAATTTTCTCAAAGGACTATTGATTAGTATTTACTCTTAATCTCAACTTTCTAATAATTCAAAGTTAATTTAATATTCTTGTTGTCTTGTTCTGAAATTAGATGTAACTCACACATACCCACACCCTACCTATACCTGAGGTGCACTTTCTAAACCCCTAGCTCACACCAAGGTTTACTAAAACAACATAATTTACAGCTAACTAATTTACAATCAGACCCATATTCCCTTTTTGCTTACCGCACCCCGTAAGAATAATGAAATTAGCCCGTTACAAACGGATACAAACGTATATATTCGTTTGCAGCAGAGGTTTTTTGCATGTTTACTAAGGTTGATGAAGATGAAAGATAAGCTATAAAATATATTTGTAGGTGGTATATTTCCCATGAAACTGGAATAGAACCATACCATTATAAATGCCGCAAAACAATCTTCCCACTGTGCTTCCCCTCTGCCAGACTAGCAAATGCGGAGACGGCATCTTTCATGTCGAAAGTCTCGTGAATGAGGGGCTGTATCTGGTGCTGCTCCATGAAGGCGATCATGTTGAAAAAATCATTCGGAGAGCCCATGGTGGAGCCGATGAAGGAGATATGTCGCAGAAAAAATTTACTCATATTCTTAATAGTCGTGTTGCGTGATCCTGTGGATCCATAGTACACGATACGAGCACCCATGTTTAGAAAAGCGAGGTAATTGTCAAGCACTGGTACTGGAGAAGAATCTAGTACGATATCTATTCCTCCTGAAAGTGCTTTGAGTTGTGCGAACCAATCTTCGTCTTTATAATTTACACCGCCCTTGGCACCTCGCTTGATAGCTTCATCGATCTTTGTTTGACTGCTGCTCGTGACGTAGACCTCTGCTTCGAAATGAGGGCAGAATGATAAGCCTGCTTGTGCGACGCCACCTCCGATACCCGTAATTAACACCTTATCCCCTTTTTTGATTTTTCCGATTACTGTCAAAGCGCGAAAAGCGGTGAGCCCTGCGATGGGTAATGCTGCGGCAGCTTCCATGCTCAAATAACTTGGCTTTATGACAATGCTGCTCTCTGGTAATACTATGTACTCTGCCATAGTACCTGGATCGGGCATACCTAGTACGCGAAAATGCTTGGATGAGGCATGTTCACTTGCTCCCCAATCATAGGCTGGATATATTATAACCTCTTTGCCCAGTAAAGATTGATTTCCGTTTACTCCTACCTCATCTACAATACCAGCTCCGTCCGCTCCGAGTATACAAGGTAGCTTCATACCTGGATATAATCCCTTCTGGATCCACAACTCGCGATGATTTAGTGCGGAGGCTAGGAGGTTTACTCTTACTTCACCTACACCAGCGCGAGGTGTTGGTAGATCAACCAATGCCAATTCTTTGTCTTCGCTTAACTGTATTGCTTTCATTGTCCAAAAATAGACTATTTCTCATTAGCAATAAAACGATCAGCCAAAATCTATCTTATACAAAAAAAGGTTGACCCCTGTATGGAGCCAACCTTATTATTATGGAACAATGAATTTATTTTTGATCGGTCTTAGACTTTATTTTTTTTTCTTTTTTATTCAATGTTTTATTGATATCATCTAACTCTTCTTTGCTCTTCTCTAAATTCGTTTTAGCTTTTTCGAGATCCTCTCCCTTTGTAACCATATCCTTTTTAAGTGCTTTATTCTCTTCTTTTAACTCTACGATTTGATTTTGATTATCTTGGATATCCTCCGCTAATTCCATTCGTTTTTTATTCACATCTTCTATAAGGTCCTTGCTTTCCTCAACTTGATCTTTATAAAATCCTGTAAGATAATCATTCAGAAAATTTAGGGTGATGTTTTCTAATGCACGATACTCATATGGATGAGAAGACGGTGTAATAAACATTTGTGGAGTATAATTAGCAAAGACATGCATTTTAGACTTACCACTATCCTCCACTATGCGCGCATAGATATTTATATCTTTATCGGATATGGCTGGAATACTTACCTTTTCTGCTCGTACTACATCATTCTTAAATAGAAAACCATTTCCTCTAAGTTTTGCGTCGTAATTCGCTTCCAAATATTCTTCCCAATTGTCTCGTACATCATCTACGGATGGCTCCATAGTGACGGTGATGGATGATCTACTTGCTTTATCATATGTTACCACATCGTTCTCCATGACCAACTTTTGTCCAAAAACCTGTAGAGATGTAAATGCAAGCGTGCATGTAAAGGCTATTGACATTAAATTATTCATAACTGTTTTTGATTTTATTGTTAATAGTAATCTATAATTGTTTCGGTACTAGAACTGAATCACAGTGATATTGTTCGAAAAAAGAACAGTGCGGTATTATAATTCCAATTCATGCATTTTTAAATATAGCGATTGGCTTAAAAGCTATAATTGCGAAGGCGCTTGCGCTGGAGCACGGCAAGTGGTAACGCGCTAGAGACAAATGATAGACGCGGCATCCCATTTTTGCTTTTCGCAAAATGGGATATAGCAGATAGCATGGTCACGTCCTGACGTAGGCTTTTCGCCGAAGTCAGGATCGTGATGGCCCCAGTAAAATAATAGTAATACCTACTAGTTCTGCTTCCAAAAAAATGGGGTAAAAAGGATCAGGATAGTAAAAATTTCTAAACGACCGAGCAGCATCAGGAATATGAGAACCCACTTACCAGTGTCAGGTACTTTGGCGAAATTGTCGAGTGGTCCTAACTCTCCAATTGCTGGCCCAACATTGCCAAGGCTGGTAGCGACCGAACCGATAGCAGTAATGAGTGGGCGATCAAAGTCCTGAAAAATAAATGTCATCACTACTGATCCAGCAATAAATAGAAACAAGTAAAGCAAGAGGAATACAAGTATATGAGTCAATACTTTTGGGCGAACGATTTTCTTGTCTAGCTTTATTCTGATGATCGCATTTGGGTGCAAGAGTCGCTTCAGCTCCATGATAGAGTTTTTGAAAAATACGAGATGTCTAATAATCTTTATTCCACCACTGGTCGAACCAGCGCAACCTCCAACAAACATGGTAATAAAAAATACAATGGTCAAAGCAGGTGACCAAGCTGTGTAGTCCGTGAGAACAAATCCCGTGGTGGTAACCATGGCGATAAGTTGAAAACTGACCTGCCTAAAACTAAGTTCAGGGCCTAAATCAGACACGTGGTATACGCCTAAAGTAACGAATACGATCATAGCTGTGAGTAAGTATAAATATGTTCTGAACTCCTCACTGCTCCAAGCATTTTTAATATTTCCTCGTAACATAAAGTAGATAACAGTGTAATTGACCCCTGCTAGCAACATGAAAAAAGTAATCGTATACTGAATAGCCGCGCTGTCAAAATAGGCAATACTAGCGTTCTTTGTAGAGAATCCGCCTGTAGCCATAGTAGTTAGCGCATGGTTTATGGCATCAAAAAAATTCATTCCTAAGACTAATAGGATCGTCATCAATATCACTGTTAATCCACAATATATAAGCCACAAGCGCTTTGCTGTTTCTTTTATCCGAGGGTGAATTTTGTTACTGGTAGGCCCTGGCGACTCCGCGACGAATAGTTCTACACCTCCTATGTTTAACAGCGGCAAAATCGCGATGGTAAGTACTATAATTCCCATGCCACCTAGCCACTGGGTCAAACTCCGCCACAGTAGTATCCCGTGTGAGCTTGCTTCTATGTCTGTCATTATGGAGGCGCCCGTAGTGGTGAGTCCAGATACACTTTCGAAAACTGCATCCGTAAAAGAGGGCATGATACCGTGTACATAATATGGAAGACTACTAAAGAACGAAATGCCTAGCCACCCGAACGCGACAATCAAAAAGCCTTCGCGCTTGCCAACATCCATACTAGACTTACGGGTAGTAAAATAGGAAATCATCCCTATGATAGCCGTGATCAATCCAGAGAGTGCTAAGGAGTCATAATCACCTGCATCTATAAGCAAGCTGTAGGGAACTAGCACCAGCATGAAGCCGGCGAGAATCATCAAGAGCACCCCTATGACATTTACAACTGAGAGCCACTTTATCACTATTTAAATATTTCTTCTAGTTGGTGTATAACATCTGGCAAAGCTAGGATGATAACTTTATCTCCTATCTGAAATTGAAAATCCAACTTTGGCACGAAGCTATCCTCCCCTCTTACTACACCTGCAATAATAGACTTATCTGGTAAACGTAGATCCGACAAATCATTTCGTAGAATTCTATTCTTTTTATGAATCTCAAACTCTATTATTTCTGCATCTACGCCATGTAGACTAGCGATGGCTTCGACTTTACCTTTACGTACAAAGCGTATAATACTGTTGGCTGCCACCAACTTTTTATTAATAATAGTATCGATACCAATATTCTGAGAGATGTGAATGTAATTGATATTATCGACCATCGCAATAGTTTTGTAGATCTTTAATTCTACCGCTTTGAGACAAGCTATTATATTTATTTCTGCGTTGGGGGTGAGGGCAATCACCGCATCCATCCTTTCTAATCCTTCTTCTTTTAGAGCATCTATATTACTCGGATCGGACACGATTACGAGACTATTTTCAAGATGGTTGATGAATTTTTTTCCGCTCACTTCTGACTGCACAACTATGGTAACGGAATAATCTTTCTCTAAAATTTGTGCTGTTTCCAAAGCCAAGGCGGTTTCGCCTAAAATCATTATACGCTTAATGGGCTTCTGCTGTTTTCCAATAAAGCGCTTTGCCTTCTCTAAGGATTGACTTTTGGTCGACATATAAAAATGATCCCCCTTATAGAGTTTTGTTCTTAATGTAGGGATAATAGTAGTGTGTCCTCGTAGTATAGCTATGCCTCGAAATTGAAAATCTTCTGCTTTCTCATAGGCGCGCTCTACGGTTAGATTGGCTAGCGGACAATCACCATCAATGGTAAATCCCACGACAGAAATTTTTCCATTCTCAAACTCAAAAAGATCTGTAAAAGAAGCCCTTTCGATTAGCCGCTGTATCTCCTCTGCTGCCAAGTGCTTCGGTGAAATAAGTTCGTCTATGCCCTGTTCTCTAAACTTTTCTGCACTTTCTTTACCGAGGTGATCCGTATTAGAGACCCTAGCTATTGTTTTTAACCCTGACTTTTTCGCCATAATGGCAGCTAGCAAATTTGTACTATCCGAGGTAGTAACGGCTATAAATAATTTTGCTTTGTTAAGCTTTGCTTGTTCTTGTATCTTGTAAGCAGTAGCATCTCCTAATATGGTCAGCACGTCTAGTTGGCGGCCTGCATTATTCAGCACGTCTTCATCTGTGTCAATAAGGGTAATGTCGTGATTCTCTTTAGATAAGACCTCCGCTAAGTGAAAACCAATGGCGCCAGCACCTGCAATTACAATATGCATTCCTTTCCTAGTTGTGTATTATGAACATGATAGTAAAGCGCACTGTTCATAAAAATCTTATCTAAAATAAAAGTGCGTAAATAAGAGTAATTACTATTATTTACGCACGTATCAGCTTTATGCTAAAGCTGTGATTCCAGCAGGGTTCCCCGCAGAAAATAGCAACTATATTTGCGGGATCTTACTTCTCACCCTGCCTTTCAGGATGATTCTCTATTTTTCAAATGTGATCCCGGCAGGGTTCCCCGCAGAAAATACCAACTATTTTTGCGGGATCTTACTTCTCACCCTGCCTTTCAGGATGATTCTCTATTTTTAAATTGTGATCCCGGCAGGGTTCGAACCTGCAACCGTCAGAGTCGAAATCTGATATTCTATCCAGTTGAACTACGGGACCAGTATAAAGGACAAATTTACACTTCTTTTTGGTAATGTAAAAGCATAATCTTTAAATAGAACACTACTAATGCCTATGACCATCTTATGGCAGAAATATTGACTATACTTTTAATGACTTATGCGACAGCATGAACAGTAACCAAGCAAGGAATACGATAACAGCCGCAGCTATCAAGGGATAGGTGTAATCTATTGCCGTCAGATAGCCGCCAATAATTGGTGGAAAAGCTGCACCTAATGATTGCATCGATTGATTGATCCCCAAAATAGCACCCTGCTGTGAGTGCGAAGCTTGTGCGGAAATGGTACTCAAAAGATTTGGTGTGGTAATACCGTGGCTAATGGCAATGATAGGTGCAAACAAATATTCCCAGCGCACTTCATTAGGAAAAATGACCAGTAGCAAACCAAAAGATAAGGCTAATATGGACACCTTCAATAAGGCAGTCGGATGGAAATTTCTCTTAGCTAGTATGCGCACGAACAATCCCTGAGTGATGACAAGCCAGATGCCTACCCACCCATAAAAAAAGCCAATATCTTTTTCTGAAAACGAGAATTTTTCTATCAAGGCTACTGCAAAGAACTGGGTAAAAAAAGTGAAACCCAGCGAAAAAAGTAAGGCAACGGAGAAGATTGATCTCAGATTAGGCATTCGAAAAGAGTATAAAATATTCTTTACCCCTGTCGCTAAACTTATCGCTCTACTCCCCTTTTCATTGAGTGTTTCTGGGAATAATATAAAAACCAAAATTATATTGATTAGGGTCAAAATACTGGTAAACCAAAACGGTGTTGAAGAATTGAACCAAGGCAAAACGGAGTTGTCGGCAAGGATTCCGCCTATGGCAGGTCCCAGAATAAATCCTAAGCCAAATGCCATTCCAATCATTCCAAAATTCTTAGTCCGATCTGAGCCTTCACTGGCATCGGCAATTGCAGAATAGACGATAGAGACATTTCCTCCCGTAAAACCTGGTAATAATCTACTAAAAAATAACAGCCATAGGTTTCCATTTAACAGCGCGACTGCAAATAAAAAATATCCGACCATAGTACCTAGCAATGAAATCATTAGCAAAGGTTTGCGTCCATGCCGATCAGATAATGCACCCAATATAGGTGCCCCGAAAAACTGCATAAGAGGATATGCTGCTAGTAAAAAACCGTAGACAACAGCTTTGGTCTCATATGTCATAGCTGCCGAAAAGAAGTCCGAGTCTCCTTCAAAAAATAATGCAGGTATCACTGGGATAATGATCCCTATCCCGAGCATGTCGATGAAGACAGTCAGGAATATAGGTAATATTATGTTTTTATCTTGCTTGTTATTCATTGTGTACTAAGCCGTCAAGCCACCGTCTATAGGTAGGGCAAGTCCGTGTACAAAGCTAGCTTTTTTTGAGCATAACCAGAGGATACTTTCTGCGATCTCTTCGCTACTTCCGAAACGCTGCATTGGTATACTTTTCTTCAATTTGTCCGATAGACCGGCAGACACTAGGTCCATGACAGCAGGATCAAAAAGTGCCGTCACTGTAAAGGCTGGACAGACTGCATTGATTCGAATATTCTTTTTACCGTATTCCATAGCCGCAGTTTTTGTCATGCCTACTACTGCGTGTTTGCTTGCAGTATAGGCGATATTTTTTGGTAAACCTCGCAAGCCAGCAACACTTGCCGTATTGACAATAACACCTTCACCCTGCTTTAGCATCTGCGCTATTTGTAGCTTCATCCCATAAAAAACACTACTAGTGTTGATCGCCATTACCCTATCCCATTCTTGTACTGTGGTATCGACACTAGCTACGGGAAGTGGCGCAACCCCCGCATTATTGACTGCTATATCCAACGATCCAAATGTGGTTATGATGGAGTCGTGTAAGTTAACCATATCTGCGTAGTCTGCCACATTTGTTTTTATGAATGTCGCACTTCCCTGTTTCTCTTTCACAAGAGATACCGTTTCTTTGCCACGTTTTACATTTATATCTGACACGATAACTTGTGCACCTTCCTTTGCGAATACAACTGCTGTCGCACGTCCTATGCCAGATCCCGCGCCCGTGATCAAAACTACTTTACCTTTGAATTCCATCTGTCAAAGCTAGTTCTAAATTTTTAATAAACGAAGGCTTCTTTTATTTGTGATATTCAATTTTGATATTGTTTTAGGGTTTTGATCGTGGCCCCAGTTGACCCTTAAGAGCACTTTTCTTTAGTGACCGGGCTATTCCGCAGCTTGGTTCCGAACCCTCTGGACTGAGCTCCATTGTCTACCAATGCTGATGTCCTTTACGCAATATAAAAAGGCATCATCATATTAAATGATGATACCTTTAATTACTTTATATTAATCTCTTAGTTGATCTAATTGTTGAGCAAGCGATAAAAGTAAATCTATATCACATTACCTATCACATACATTTGATCCATTGTAGGACTAACTACCCCACCCCTTGGCTCAAGGGTCACGGCAAATGCTTGCGGCTCTGTGATGAACTTGACTTCTAAGAAAGTGTCCGCTTCAGTAGACAAATCAAATACCCCCATATCTACTGGTGCTCCATCTACTATGGCCCACAATTGGTATTGTTTATCATCCGTCGGCTTAGGTAAAGAAGCAATGTCTAAAAAGGATGTTTTGCTATCTGCATTCCAATAAACTACTGCCTCCGAGTTCGGAGAAAGTGGTGTACCTTTCATACGGATAGGCTTAGAATCCGCATCTCGCATAATGGCAATTTGCTTATCCATGTTATTTTGAAGCTCGCTTCTCTTATCACATTCTCTTTGCAATTCTTGATATTTTATATCAAGCTGCTGTTTCTCTTCCTGGAGTGTATTACTCTTACTGTAATAATTATAGGTTAGCAGCGATAGTAATGCAGTTGCAACTAAGGCCAGTATCTCCCAGTTTGAAGATTTGGATTTTGAATTAGAGCCACTTGTTGGAGTTGTAGGTATATTCTCCAAATTATCTAGGATACGCTCTTTGAGTCCTAAAGGTGGAGTGATTGCGAAGGCTCCAGCATACTTAAACAATGCAACTTCTATATTATCAATTTCCTTTTGAATCTCTGGATATTGCTTTGCATACCGCTCGACCTCCTGATCTTCGATCACAGATGTCATCCTTAGAACATATTGTTCTAATATTCCGGATTCTATGTATGCTTTAATATTCAAAATAAATTTATAATTATAGTAGTAGTAATATGCTTATTAAAATAAGGATGACTTTAAATTCATCTCCTAAAACTGTTCTTAATTCCCTCAATGCAATCCTAAGCCTAGACTTGACTGTGCCAAGAGGTAAGTTCAATTCTTGAACTATCTCGCTTTGGGTATACTGATTAAAATATACCAGATCAATAATTTTTCGATATTTTTCATCAAGCCCGTCTATTACTTTGAGCAGTCCTGAATCTTGTGGTTGTTCTTTTGCGCTAAAGGCGCTGTTGTTATTATATACGTTAATGTCGAACTCATTGGTTTTTTTATCGACCTTAAATTTGGCAGATCTTGTAAAATCTATCGATGAGTTTCGAGCTATATTAAGTAGCCATGTGTACAGTCTTCCCTTGGAAGAATCGTAGGAGGAAGATTTGTTCCAAACCTTTACAAGCACATCTTGTAACACTTCTTCTGCGTTTTCTGGTGTCTTTACTATTCTAGCGATAACCCCATATAGTGCAGAGGAATAATTATCATAAATCAAACTAACTGCCTGCTTGTCCCCTTGCGCTAGCAATTGGACAATCCTAGATTCTAAACTTGAATGTTTGGTGTTGCTCATATATACTAAGTCAAAATTAGTATATTTTACGGTTTATCATAATATATAACTATCGGATTGTCATCTGGGTCACATTTTTTTAAAAGCGGTGACTCATAATAAAATGAGTCACCTATAATAAAACCAAAAAACCAAATGAAAACACGAAATAATCTTTCTAACTAACAATATAATATACGATATAATCAATAGAAATGGATTTTTTAAAAGGTGATACAGTAACCTATTTAGTCTAGTTTATTGGCTAAAAAGAAATATGGAATATACATTGGTAAATCACTAATGTATATTATCTACTTCAGCTGCTGCGTTAGCAGCATAGAATAAAATAGTTATAGAATATAGCGGTACATACGTCTTAAAGAGTTTCGATCTGACTAGGCTTAATATCTTTTATACACTGGGTCGATAAAAGGGATATGTAGAAGTATGTGAGGAAAGTGATTATTAAAACCAATAATTGTAGCTTAACTTCTCATTTTTAGAAGTAAAATTTCGCAAATAACTCGCATACACACGGACATAAAAAAAGATACCCCCATGTTTCCACGGAGGTATCCCAAAATCAAATAACAATTTTAAACCACAACTTAAATCTTAGTCGACTTTCAAAAATTTGTGAGCCGTCTCAACATCTGCTTTGCTAACCTTAGCATTTGTGTTAAGGACATTTAAGTAATAGTATCCTGATGGATAATCCGAAATATCAAAGGTTATTTTATTCTGACCTTCAAATACTTCATGATTAAAGTTGCTAATTGCCTTTCCGTTAGCATCGTAAACCATAAACGTAACCATACCATTCACCTTAGAATCCATAGTCGCGTTAATAGTAGTTTTAGCTGGTACAGGGAATATTGTTCCGACTGTATAATCGCTAGACTGCTGAGCAAGTCTAGCTTGCACTTCTGTCTCAGGACTCAAGGAGTTAGATGAGTTAATTCCGAATATTGCAGAAGCTCCTGCAAAACTCTGATTATAATTAGGGAATACATTTCCGTTTTCTGTAGGTAATGGGAATCCTAGAACTCTACCACCTCCATTAGCTCTTTCAGCTAAGAATACTCTATCAGTAGTCTCATCATAAGATACATCCACAGGATTACCTAAGAATGTCTTATCTCCTTCAATACGTACTTGTTCATCAGCTGTAATTCTTGCATCAGCCGTTGCAGCCATTAAATTTCTAACTACTACAAAAGCACCATCGTCAGGACTTGATCCTGCACCTACATCGGTTAAGATCAACATGTCTCTATCAGTAACATAAGTCAAGCCGTGCGTACGAATGATTCCGTCTACTTCGAATACAGATGTAGGCGTTAATGGACCTTCAGCAGCAGTAAAGATATCGTTATATACAGCGATTTGGTTTGAGTTGTCAACAACTGCCCATAGCGTAGAACCAATTACGTGAATTCCCCACAGGTTAATATCTACATCATGTGTCTTAAGTAAATCTACAGAGTTACCATTTATCTCATAGATAAGAAGCTTGTTTTGATTTCCATTGGCATCACTAGCATCTTGTGCAGCGATTACCCAATCTTTATTTACAGCTATTTCTCTACCGTTACTAAAGTCAGAGGTAGAAGAGGCAGTAAGATCTAATGGACTATTATCTCCAAGATTTGCGTTTACATTGGAGAATACATCAATTCTATTATCAGATCTATTCAATTGGATTAATCTATCACTATTATCGTCATAGTAAATACCATCAGCATCTTCACCTGCAGTTTCCTTAGCTACCATGCTTACCGAATTATCAGCAAATACATTAAATATACCTACGATTCCCTCTGTATTAGAAGAAACGAAAAGTTGTCCATCTGCATTAGAGCTAGCGGTGTTACCTCTAATTCTTACTGTAGCTAATGCTTCATCATCCTCATCTGGAGTCTGATTTGTATCATTACCAGGAGCACTATCAGGATCCGTTTGGCTAGAAGCCTGTACCTGTACAAAATTATTTATAGACCCTACAGCTACAGAAAATAAATTTTGCTGAAGAGTTACAGTTTCTCCTGGTGCGATAACACCAACATTCCAGTCACCACTAAAATTATTATACTGACCAGTACTTGCATTTCCTGAAGAATAAACAAGACCACTTGGTAGAGGAGCACTTACAACAACTCCTGTTGCATTAAGAGGTCCTTTGTTCGTAAGTGTAATCGTAAATGGTACAGCTTCAAACAAACCGTAGTTCATATTTGGAGTAGTAATAGATAATTCAAGATCAGCATCCGTTAACGGATTCATTCCGTCACCACCATCATCTTCGTCATCTACTAGTACACCACTACATTTTCCTACAGCAGAGAATGGAGAAGCGACGTAAGGAAAACTAGATTTGAATGGCTCATCGTTGGACTCTACACCAGTTGTATAGGTTAATACATCCAATAAGTCTTGAGATACTGGGTTTTCACCATCGAAATCATCATACCATAAACCTACAGCAGCCAATACGATACCAGATACAGCCTGAAGCTCTATTCTAGTTACATCATCTTCAAGTCTTCTACCATTAGGGAATCCGTCCATGTTTGGAATCATCTCTAAATCGGTATTTCCATTAAATCTTGGATCGGTCAATCCTAGTACAGCTGCATTTACTACACCGAGTGCAGAAAAGTCATCAGAATCTCTAGGTGTAACAGGAGTAGCCATATTTAATCTCAACATATCTCCACCGTTTGGTAAGAAGTTATGAATAAAAGGCTTACCTGGAGCAAGTGGATTCCCTTCTTTTCCGGTAGCCAACTGGTAAGGCGGAAAGTTTGGTGCACCAGTGTGGAAGATAGGCCATAAATCAACCGATCTTGGTAACCCTGGGCCAGGCAATAATAATGTACCAAAGATAGCATCATCTAATGCAGTGCCTTCTACGGCATCTGTACCTTTAAGTCCAAATAGACCATCCTGTCCATTACCGAAATCAAATGAGCCTAGTGAATTTCTTTGTATTCTCAATGCTTCAAACGCAGGAACTGCTCCTCCAAATTGATCATCATCCATATACAATGCCAATTCAGGATTGTAAAAGAAAGGATCTAATATTTCATCTGTAATTTCATCATATGGAGAGATTGCATTCCAGTAATCTTTCTGACCGATTGGTACTACAGCCTCGTTAGTCAAAGGCATTCCCAGTCTCGAAACTTGTACAAATGGTCCGTCATAAGTAGCACCAGGTCCGTCCGTATTAAAAGTCTTTATTTGCTTTCTACTAGCAGAGGCCCATACACCGATTACATAATCAGCGTCTAAGATGTTAGTAGGAGTAGATGGCGCGCCATCCTTAAGTAAAGTACTAATAGGTATTTGGATAGCGATGGTAGATACGTTTAAGCATCCAACACCATCTCTAGGGTCACCATCTTGACGTGAAGCGTTTCCTAAATCAAAAATACCTCCAAGATCAGCATAAAATGGATCATCTGATGGTCCACAAAATACTCTTTCCCCAGTAGAAGCAGTCATAATAGATTCAGCTATCAATGCTTCGTAAGTAGTACCCAATCCTACTGCCGATTCGATAGATCTAGGTCCGATATTTGGCGGAGGTACGATACCGTTTTCAAGAATGGTTTCGAAAGTCATACCGCCATCCATACTTCTTTCTAGTGTATAGGTAGTCTTGATATTCTGAGCGCCCAATCTGATATTGAAAAAAGTAGTAGGATCTTCATTTGTTCTCTCAAATGTTAGGTAATAGGTAACATCATCACCTGGAGTTTCCGTATCGTTGTCGATATGGATTTCATAACGTACATGATCACTGAAGCCGTACCAGTTCGGTCCACCTTGTGGCAATTGAAAAGGCACATAACTTGCAATTATAGTGATTGTATTAGGATCATCTGGTGACCTAAATGCATACAAATCCGTGTTATCCGCAAATGGATCCAACGAAATTAATGGCGCCTCCCTGTGACTTGAAGCAGACAGACTAGTCTGCGCTAGGAAAACTACCACGACAGCAAATAGCATGCCTTGGAGGAGGTGTTTTCCAGTTAATAATAGTGATTTTTTCATCATAAAATTTTTAATTATTTGAACAATAGTATTAAATGAAGAAAGTGCTGCATAGCACTTCTTACTTGTAATGGTCTATAAGAATATCTAAGCTGAAATTGCGATTAGTATCGAACTATGAAAGCTACATTTTCATAGACAATTGACTTTTTAAGCCATTCAGTTCTTTTGAATTTTTATTTACACTAAGAGCTTCATTTAAGTAAGATTGGGCTTCCGCTTTTTCTCCTCTTGCAATTAATATCTCAGCCATCATCTTATTCACATCCATATTCTTTGGACGCTTATTGTATTCTCTTTCAGCATACTCTTTAGCTTTGTCTAAATCCGAACGTACATTCAAGTAAAAGTCAGCATACTCTAAATTCATGTTATGTCCAGAATCAACATCATCCTGTAACATAACCAGAACTTCATCAGTAGTTTTAGTAAATTTTTCATTTTGATCCGTAGCTTTATACACGTGGGCCAAATCTATATAATAGCCTACCTCAGGGATGATATTTGCTGCTTTTAGCAATAGTTGTTCAGCCTGATCAAAGTTTTCATCTTCTAATTCTAACTTACCCAAAGCCGCTATGGCAAAAGGGTAGTTCTCTCTTTCTTGGAGAATACTTTTATATATTTTAGCAGCCACTTCTGGTTCTCCTTTCTTCTCATATAATCCACCGAGCGTCAACTTTGCCCAAGCTGTTTGCTCCAATCCTGGGTAGCCCGATTCAGCTGCCATAGACATTGCTTCGATAGCTCCATCAAGGTCTCCATGCACCTCTCTTAAGTAAGATATTCTTGAGTATGATCTTATATCTGGTCTGACACTTACCATCTTATCACCCATTTTTACGGCCATATCATACTCCCCTAATTCTAGATGCGCATCTACAAGTGTACCGTATAACTGTGCATTATATGGATTCATCGACATAGCTTCTTGCGCCAGTTTCTTTGCTTCCGCAAAATCATGTTGTGATAATAAAACAGATGCTTTGTAAAGTAAAGCATTAAATTTACCGTCCTTCTTTATGTCCTCATATCCCAAAGCATTGTTTAGTACATTTAATGCAGAAGGATAATAATGGCCATGCTCACCAGTTACTCTAGCCTCATGCATAAATACCTCCGCCATTTTTAATGAAGCGTCTGTATCATTTGCATTCTTTTGCAAATCCTTCTTTGCTGTTTGATATGTATTTTGGATTTTATCCCACTCGACACCTGCTAACTGTATAGGACGATCGAGCAAAAGAGGTATATCCGAGGTGGATGATTGATCTGGGCTGCATGAGTATATGACTAAAGCCAATAAAAGAAATAGTGTTGATTTTATGATGTTCATTTTTTGCAGTGTTTGTTTCTTAAATACATCTACGAGGTATCCGTTACTTTTGGATCATCCACGTAAGATAATTGTTATACTACTAGAAGAGATTAGGTGCAAACAATGTTCATGGGCTATCATATAAAAGGTGAGATTTAACCAATTAAATTTGCAGGTGCACTTTGCGGTAAGATCTGGGTTAACACTCGGTTAACATAGATGGGTAATATGGGGCCTACCCTATAATACTGACACGAACCCTAACCTCCTTACCATCAGTATTTTAGGGTCGTTACGTTTCATGACTCGCTACTCGCTCGGTCCTTCGGACTAGCCCCAAAAAAAGGGCTACCATTCCACATCACTAGTCCAAGAAAATGTAAACGAATATAAGTTTTTCCATGAAATTATTTTTTAAATGGATTACTAGATGCCTAAAAAAACTAAATAATTATTGATTCTAACTAACTTCTAGAACTTCCAACTTAACAAAGCACTATTATAACCAATAGAAAGAGACATATTATTCTCTTGCTTTACAGATTTATGTAGTTGTGGAATAAGCAAACCTACACCTGCGCCAACGGCATACCCAACTATCACGTCCGTCGGATAGTGTTTTCCACCACGTACTCTCAGATATCCTGTTACGGCTGGAATGGCTGCTGCGACGGACCAAACTACTGGCCTCCATTTGCTTTCTGGAAAATAATCGGAAAATACCTTTGCCATGAAGAAGCAATTTACTGAAGTTAATGAAGTATGACCAGAAAAGAATGATCCTTTAGCATTGGAGGTTTGCTTTTTATCTAAGCCCGTATTAGGATCGTAATTAAAAGGTCGAGCACGTCGCACACTATATTTAGTCAGCAATGTAAGACCAGTAGTGATAATAGCCGCCTCTCCGTACATCGTTCCAATTTCTACAATATCAGATAGGCTTTCCTTATCAGCCAAAAACAATAAAGGTAACAGATGAGAACCATACCAAAAGTAGTTGCTAGCACTATGCGCTTTTGTAGAAAAAAATCTTGTAGCCTCTCTATCAAAACGATTAATATTTTGAATATCCAGTTGTAATATTTCCTCATCCGTAAATAAGGGTGTTTTGGCTCTGTACAAAAGACCTAAACTAGATGCTGCGATACCTCCACCAAACAGGACTACCTCCTTTTTTATATCTAATGTATAAGGCGTCTGACCAAAAGCATTGCTATGTAAAAAGACAAGTAAGAATAGACAGTGTAATAATTTCATCTTGTAAGATATATTTTATTTTTTCACTTTTCTAACCAGACCTTCTTGTACGACGCTTGCTACCAATAGTCCGTTTCTACCAAATATATTGCCCCGAGTAAATCCACGACTATTGCTAGTACTTGGAGAATCGAGTGCATAAAGCAACCAGTCATCCGCATTGAATGGACGATGAAACCACATAGCATGATCTAGACTTGCCAGTTGCACATCCTTCAGTGTGACTTCATGTGGACGCATAGCAGTAGTAAGTAAATTATAATCTGATGCATAAGCTAATACTTGCTGGTGGATTCTAGGATCATCTGGTAATGCACTTTTCGCTCGTAGCCAGACATGTTGAAATGGATCACTTTTGACGGGACTAAAGATATCTGGCATCTCCACGGGCTTAAATTCTATAGGTCTTACCCTAATCATATCCTTAAATTTTTCAGATAAGGAATCACCCATTTTTGATGCAAGTTCTTGATCGGTGAGTAGGTCGTCTGGATCAGGCACCGCGGGCATAGCTATTTGATGATTCATACCTGGCTGTCGCTTTTGGAAGGACGCTGCCATGATAAATATGTCTTTCCCATATTGTATAGCCCTTACCCGTCGAGTAGTAAAACTACCGCCATCTCTGGTGCGATCTACTATATAAGTTATATTGTCATTGGTATTTCCAGGCAAGATAAAATAGGCATGCATGGAGTGAATATGTCTTTCTGGGTCGACAGTTTTACTCACAGCATGTAATGCCTGAGCTAGTACCTGACCACCAAAAACACGTGTAGAACTTACCTCTTTGGAAGTTCCTTGAAAAATATTGTTATCTATTCTCTGAAGCGTTAGATGCTCCACTAAATTTTGCACTAGATCCATTCTTTACTTGTGGGTTTATTCTTCCACAAGATGAGGATAATAGCTAGATAACAAAAATATAATAAGACGAATTGAAGTGCTTGTTAGCTCTGCAAATTAATTTATAAGATCAAAAGTATCTATTTGATCTTCTGTAAAGAAGTAGATATCATTGGCATCCGATGCGTAAATATAAAAGTTATAATAGTCTGTAGCTAACTGATATTGGTATTCCATCTCTACATAAAAATTTATCCAAGGTAGGTGTGCATCATCTCCAAAACCAAAATCTGTTGCCTCTTGACCTAGATCGTTTATCCATGCACTTTGTCCAATCATAACACCATCTCCTTTAGTTCGTTTTATTCCTCCTAGTAGAAAATCGACTGCTTCCTTGCGTATGGTGCTATTCCTTTTTATATGAATATCAAGGTTATTGGCCCTGACAATACGAGCTGCATTAAATGCTGCATCGGCACTCGTTGCACCATTTACATCTGACATTAGTATACGATCTGTGTCTGGATAAGCGTCTAATAGATCTACCAAATCATTTGCAGTATTTGCATCGATAGTTCCAGACAAAACTACCTCCTCATCTGCATTAATCTCAAATGCTCCGAATACTTTAGGTGCAGGTTCTATTGTATTTTCCATTTCCATTGGTTGCTCATCACTGGCACAGCAAAAAATGATTAAACTGCAAAAACATAATAATACATACTCAAGATTTCTCATATCAGTGGTGGTTTTACTTAATTATTAGATACTAGTGATAATATGATGCCAAGTATAGCATATAAGATCGTTAACATCATGCGAGTCGAGAATATGGGATATATACACAAGTGATAAAGCCACTAGTATATTAATAAGAGCTATAAAGTAAGCATTCCGTTGCAATTTGGCAAGAGCTGAGGGCAAGTTGTCGTAGGATCAAATCTTAATGAGGAGGAGAAATAATAACAAATAAGAACTTACATCAACAAGAGGGTTAAACTTAGATGTACTGTATTGGCCTTATTATGTAATATAGGTGCTCATTTGCGAACGGCGTAGATCAGTTCATCCTCATATAATCCATCTTTTAAGATAGTCTCTTTTAAAGTGGCTTCAAGTATAAATCCATTTTTTTCTAAAACTTTAATAGAACCTATATTGCGACCAAATGGACGAGCAAAAATTCTATTGATATCAAAATTTTCGAATCCGTAAGTCACCATTTCTGCTATGACCTTGGACATAATTCCTTTTCCCCAGTATGGCTCGGCTATCCAATACCCTAATTCCATACTCTTTCGAAAAACATCCTCCATAGGATGTAATCCAATAGAACCAATTGGTTCTTTATCAATATAAATACCTAACACTTGTGTAGGATCAGGTAGCAGAGTCAGCTGAATGAAATCTCGTGCTTTATCGATAGTGTATGGATGCGGAAATCTGTCTGTAAGATTAAGCCATATGCCACGATTGTTCGCATGTAATGAAAAAATCATTGCATCTTCAACCGCTAATTTTCTTAAGGAATATTTTTCCATGACTAGCCTTCTTTGATTGCTGCCACTCCTGGTAATACATTACCTTCTAAAAATTCTAACATAGCACCACCACCTGTAGACATAAAACTAACCTGATCTTCCAATCCACTTTGATTAATAGCTGCGACTGAGTCGCCTCCACCAATAAGAGAAAATGCTCCGTTTTTAGTAGCGTAAGCTACTGCGTGGGCAATAGCTCTTGTTCCTCCTGCAAAAGGCTCCATCTCAAATACGCCCATAGGACCATTCCATAGAATAGTTTTAGACGCTTCTACTACCGCAGCAAATTCCCTTCTCGATACCTCCCCAATATCTAAACCCATCCAATTGTCTTCAATATTGTCGCTGCTGGATAATTTAGTGTTTGCATTTTTATTAAAAGAATCTGCAATAACAGAATCTTTTGGAAGATAGAATTTAACATTTTTCTCTTCCGCCAGCTCCAATAGTTCTTTGGCAAGATTTACTTTGTTTAACTCAACTAATGAAGTACCAATTTTGCCTCCTTGGGCTTTCATGAAGGTATAAGCCATACCACCGCCAATAATCATGTTATCTACCTTATCTAGTAATTTCTTTATCAGCAATATTTTATCAGATACTTTCGCACCTCCAACAATTGCGGTAAATGGTCGAGAAGGATTGTTGGTTATTTTTTCCGCATTCTCAATCTCTTTATTCATTAGCAAACCAAAAGACTTTTTATCCTTAGTAAAAAAATTTGCTATGGTAGCAGTAGAGGCATGCTTACGGTGTGCAGTACCAAATGCATCATTTACATACGCGTCGCCCATCTTAGCTAACTTCTCAGCAAAATGCTCCTCCCCTGCTTCCTCCTCTGCATAAAATCTAGTATTTTCTAGTAACAATACTTCTCCAGCTTGTAGAGCTTCTGACTTTGCAGTTGCATCCTCTCCAATTGTATCAGTAGCAAACTGAACGGGTTTTGATAACAAAGTACTCAATCTACTCTGCACATGCTGAAGCGTAAATTTCTTGGCATTAACAGAACCATCATCCATCAATTTTTTTTGTGGTCGTCCCAGATGCGACATAATTATTAATGCATTATTTCTTGCTAGTAGAGCTTGAAGTGTTGGAATGGCTGCTTCTATTCTTGTATCATCAGTAATATTTCCTTGACCATCAAGAGGGACATTAAAATCGACACGGACTAGTACTTTGCTGTTAGAAAAATTCATTGCTAAATAATTATATTAAGTTAGTAGTAAAAACACCCTTGAATCATTAGATGTCTCAAGGGTGTTCTATGGTATTCATCACGTATTAGTTTACTAAAAAATCTACTTCTTAGTAGTTGCTCTCTTGGCTGTTCTCTTCTTAGCGGTTACTTTTTTTACTGTAGCCTTCTTAGCCGTTGCTCTTTTAGCAGAAACTTTTTTACCAGTAATTTTTTTTGCAGTCGCTCGTTTAGCTGTGCCCTTTTTTCTTGTTGTTCTGCTTTTCTTTTTATTGGCGATCATCGTACATAAGTCTGCTAGTCTTGCGGAATACCCCGCTTCATTATCATACCAACTTACGATTTTAAGCATGCTACCATTAACGTCAGTTAAAAGAGAGTCAAAAATAGACGAGTGTGTGTTACGAACTATATCACTCGATACAATCGGATCAACGCAATACTCCAAAACTCCTTTCATAGCACCTTTAGAAGCAGCTCTAAATTTTGCATTAACTTTCTCCACAGTAGTAGGATTATTCAATACAACATTCAACTCTACCAATGAGCCCGTTATGATGGGTACTCTGAGCGCCATAGCGCTCAATTTCCCAGCAATACTTGGGATCACTTTACTTACAGCGCTTGCTGCACCTGTTGACGTTGGTACTATATTGTAAGCCGCAGCTCTAGCTCGTCTTAAATCTTTATGAGGAGCATCTTGTATATTTTGATCGCCCGTATATGCATGTGTAGTGGTCATTGATCCTACTTCTACACCCCAGTTATCTTCTAATATTTTCACGAGTGGCGCGAGACAGTTCGTCGTGCAAGAAGCATTTGAAAATATATGTGCTTTTGGATCGAGTTCATCTTGGTTTACGCCTAAAACGATTGTTTGAACACCATCACTTTTTGCTGGTGCAGAAATAACTACATCTTTCGCGCCTGCTTTTAAGTGAAGTCCAGCCTTATCTTTAGTTGTGAAGATACCAGTACATTCTAGTACAACATCTACATTTAACTTCTTCCATGGAAGTTTTGAAGGATCTCTTTCAGAGAAAGCATGAATTTTCTTTCTATTAACAGTAAGTGTTTTATCGTCATATTTAACTGTGCCGTCAAATTGACCATGCGCACTATCGTATTTAAGCAAGTGAGCTAAGGTTTCATTATCGGTAAGATCGTTGATTGCAACGATTTCTATACCTCTCTTCTTGAGGAGATTTCTGAATGTAAGACGTCCGATTCTACCAAACCCGTTAATTGCTATTCTTTTTGCCATTTTGACTTGTTTTATAGTTAAAAATCCCTGCAAATGTACGCCGTTTTTATGTATTATCTCTTTTTGTAATAGAGTATTTAATTTTTTTGAGAAATAAATCACTCAGGTCTTTCTATTTTCAATTATAGGCAATATATTTGCACTCCATTTGAAAGAGGTTATCATTTTAGCTTCAAAAAATGGCCCGTTCGTCTAGGGGTTAGGACGCCAGGTTTTCATCCTGGAAACAGGGGTTCGATTCCCCTACGGGCTACAAAAGAGGCTGTTAGTAACTTTACTGACAGCTTTTTTATTTCCAAGGGCTTTTATATTTAAAGGTCTATCTGAGTGATTTATATCCTATACTTATTAATTGAAATATTTTTGGACTAGGGGTAGTAGCTAGCCTCCGCCCTTTCGGAGGAGTCCTGCGCAGAGGTTGGTAGTGGAGGCAAAGGACCGAGCTGAATAGCGAGTAGCGGAGAACCCGACCCTAGACTGGAGCTCTTCGCGGAAGTCTAGGGAAGGCCCCAAATTCGAAAACTATAGGTGAGTCCATGTTGCAAACAAAAAGAGGTTTCAACATAAGCTGAAACCTCTCTTTATGAAGGAATAAATAATACGTTTACAATTTTCTTAGAAGCTAATAAACATGACTCTTCTATTTCTTTGTTTACCCTCTTCAGTAGTATTAGGTGCTCTAGGTTTGGTTTCACCATAGCCGTAAGCTTTAAGTCGCGACTCAGCAATTCCTTTACTTACTAAGTATGCCCTGCAAGCAGCAGCTCTATCCTTAGATAGAATCATATTGTTAAGCTCCTCGCCATCAGAATCAGTATGACCTTCTATTTTCAATTTCGTTGCTTTTCTTCTAGCTAAAATGACGGCTAATTGATCCAATTTTATTTTTGAGCTTGGCTTCAAGATAGCTCTACCTGTCTCAAACTCAACACTAGAAGATAAGTCTATCATCATAGCCTCCTCTTTTTTAGAAAAAGGGCAACCATCATTATCAATAGTACCTTTCACATTCGGGCACTTATCGTTAGCATCAAAAATGCCATCGCCATCTGTATCAGGTGGACAACCAGAAGCACTTGAAAACTTAATTTTAGGACACTTATCTTTGATGTCATATATACCATCACCATCCGTATCTTTAGGACAGCCCCTGTTCTGCAATACACCAGCAAGCTTTGGACACTCATCAAACTCATCATATATACCATCACGATCAAAATCCAAGGGGCAGCCTTTGTTTTCTTTAGGTCCGCGCTCGTTAGGACACAAGTCATCTATATCGTAGACGCCATCCATATCCATATCAAGATTTTCTACTGCCACTGCAGCAACAGGAGGGATTACATTCAATGCAGTTTTTTTCTCTCCATGAAGAAAGTACCAGAAAAGCCACATAAAGAAAACAATCACCACTAGGGCTATTAAAAAATCGTCTCTTTCTTTTTTATTGGGAAATCCAAGTAAGTAATTGCTCATTTGTAAGTATGTTATTCGTTCGCTTTGTTAAAATAATATTAAACTTCTTCTTTTGACTTGAGAAGTTCATGGAAGTAACAGGATGTAATATTAAGGTTTTAATTAATTAAAACAACTCAAAAATACCTTAATTTAGAGCTTCTTGATTATCTCTGAATCTCAACATCAACTCTGCCATACAAACATCAGTACTCGCATTCTTACTATTTACTTGTCCATCCCAACTGTAATTTTGATCGTTAGGAATTGCATTATCTGGAGTCTATTGTTAAGATCTTAATCCTAGTAGCATTGCTTCACCAGAAAATCAAATTGATAATAGGACACCTACATTACATAGGAACTATACCAAAAGCAAGGCACAAAAAAATACCTTACACAAATTTTAAATAAGTTATTTAATAAGTCCTCCTATAATGAGGATCGCAGTCGCCGGGTTGGTCGCGAGGGGAACATTATGTACATCACATATACGCATGAGCATATTGACATCTGGTTCGTGAGGATGTTTATCGAGTGGGTCTCTAAAAAAAATCACCGCTTCTATTTCACCTGTAGCTACTTTTGCAGCAATTTGTGCATCTCCTCCAATGGGACCACTTAGCAGACTATTCACTTTAAGTCCAGCGGTCTCCAGATGCTTACCCGTGGTCCCGGTGGCAAATAAATTTGCTCTTAATAAGATTGCTTTGTTTTTCATTACAAAGGAAACCATTTCAGGCTTTTTTCCATCATGTGCAATCAAGGCTATGTCCATAAAGTTTCATTCTTAAGTGCAAAAGTAGCATAATACTGCTTAACTTGCCACTCTAATTTTGATATATGAGTGATGTTAAGACGATTGTTTTTGACTTAGGCGGCGTGCTGATTGACTGGAATCCGAGGTATGTATATGAGACGATATTTAAGCAGGAGGAAAAACTTGATTGGTTTCTTACCAACGTTTGTAATATGGACTGGAATGAGGCACAGGATGGTGGTAGGCAAATAAAAGAGGCCAATGCACTGTTGATTGCAGAGTTTCCAAAATATGAGAAGGAGATTCTTGCGTACTATGAACGTTGGGAGGAAATGCTTGCAGGAGCAAATCAGGATGTCGTTGAGATTTTAAGATCATTTCATGATAATCCAAAATATAGAATATATGCTTTAACAAATTGGTCAGCGGAGACTTTTCCTCATGCATTAAATCGGTTTGAATTTCTTAAATGGTTTGAAGGAATATTGGTATCGGGTAGAGAGAACCTTAAAAAACCTGATCATGCAATTTATGATCTGCTTGTAAAAAGATACCAAATAGCTACAGCCAGTGCTATATTTATTGATGATAATCAAAGAAACGTAGATGCTTCTATTGCGTATGGTCTCCCAGCGGTAAGATTTGAGTCAGCAAAGAAACTTAGAAAAGATTTAGTAAAACTGGGTATTGAGCTGTAGAGTGCTTTTATTCTACAACTTCTTTATTGGTCTCTAACCTTTTGGCTTTTTCCCATACCACGGATTGGCTGCCTTTGACAAATCTAATGAAGCCCATATAAACGGAGTAGTTCATAACACAGAAATAATAAGGAATGAAGAAAATTTTGAATTTCATTTTTCTTTTTTCGAGCATATAACCAATTGTTGCCATCGTATAAAATGCCAATTGTCCCAATAACATGGCAATATAGAAAGGCTTATCCATCAAGGCTAGTGGAATATTGACCAAGAAGATAATAACTAAAGCCAAAGGCGTTAACGTCCATCTTAATACTCTATGTGAAATATATTGGAAAGAGAGTATTCCGTACTTGAAGATATTCAGCAATGGAATGAGCCTAGATATTGCCTGAAGACCACCAGCTGAGATTCTAATTTTTCTTTTGAGTTCTTCTCCAACAGTTGCGGAAGCACTTTCTACAGCATAAGCCTTGTCCTCATACCGCACGACATAGCCTTTCATAGCTATTTTTAAAGTCATGTAAAAATCCTCAATAACCGTATCTTTGGGTACAGCCTGATAGAGCTCGGTTCGAAGGGAAAACAATTCACCTGCTGCACCAACTACGCTATATAACTCTGAATCCCATCGCTTTAACGTGGATTCATATTTCCAATAAAATCCCTCTCCAGCTGAATTCGCAGAATCAACTTCCTCCATGGAGACGCGTTTTTCTCCTGCTACTGCACCAACCTTATCATTTTTATAATGTGCTACAATATGTCTAATTGCCATTTTATTTACCATGGTATTAGCATCGGTATATATAGTAATGGGTGTTTTTACAAATTCCATGATTCGCTCCACGGCAGCAATCTTCCCTCTTCTTTCTGGACTGTGATAAAGGCTCCATTGAACACCAGCTGGGTAATTAAACTCTTCAACACGCTTAGGTGTATCGTCACTAGAGCCGTCGGTGACGAATAAAAACTCAATCTTCTCTATCGGGTAATCAAAATCTAAGCAGTTAGTGATCTTGCCGTCAATCCAATCTTCTTCATTATAGGCTGCAACTACAAATGTCACTTTCGGCAGATCCGACTCTTTAAAGCCTTCTACTTTAAGGTGTCCTTTGAAGAGGCGCTTTAATTTTATTAGACAAAACAAAACTATTCCGTATCCGATATACGTATAGAATATAATAAAGAGCGCTAGAAAAAATATAAATTCCAATGTGACTTAGTAAAATTTAGATGGTCTAAAATTATATACGGACAATAGGAGTGCCAAAATGATAATTTGGCTTTGAAACACGAAAATTAGGTATTTAGAATAAGTAATTATGTAATATTAGTTGATAATTAAGTTTACGTAAATAAATAATATATAATTTGCAGCTAAGTATCTATTATTCTTATATTTGTAAAGTTAGAAAGCTATTTATTTTGGAATAACACAGAAACTTTTTACGAATTTAACTGGTTAAACCATTATGTGAGAAAGTCCCTTGAGCAATATCTTCCTGTAAACCTCCTATTTATCCCCCTATAAGCATAGGACCTCTCAATTTTATGGTATTTTTTCTGATTTAACTATGTCACAGTATGACATTGCTTTTATCGGTCTGTTATTCGAGGTATCGCTACCTTGAGGCAATAATTGTATTAATTAAAGTTTAGTCCTAGTGAAAGAAACCGTTTTAATAGTTGATGATCATGATAGTGTACGCCTAATTTTAGGCAATATCTTGGTTAAACACTATAATGTTGTGACTAAAAGCGACGGAATTGAAGCTTTTGGCTGGCTACACCACGGAAATGAACCAGATTTAATCATATTAGATATGGTAATGCCGCGATTACATGGTATGACTTTTTTAAGTAATATAAAGTCGAGTGGAATTTTTTCGCATATACCAGTGGTCGTATTGACAGGTAATGAAAATGACCAATTTGAAGAACAGGTTAGGTCAATGGGAGCAGATGGTTTTATAAGAAAGCCATTTAAACCTGATAATTTGAGAGAAACGATTGCCAATACACTGCGAATTTCGCAAAACGTTTAATGTAATCGAATAAATAGTGTTATGGATATTTTAACTCCTTCACTTCCCAAAATTGGGAGAATAAATACTAAAGAAATTCTAGTTATAGGATTAGAAGATGATGCATTTGATGTGTTGAATAAACACAAGAATGGATCGCGCAACTATCACCTTACTAGATTAAGTTCTTCATTTCAGGCCTTTCGCAAAATAAGCGAGAGCCTACAGAATGATGCGCCTGAAAAACAACCTCAGGCAATTCTATGTGATATAGATTTTCTCAGAGAAGACTTCTTTAATTTACTTAAAAAGCTTAGAACAGATAAGCTTACCAAAAATATTCCTTTTATTACCTTGACTTCACGAAATGTAAGGCTCTCTATAAAGGAAGCTGCAATTCATGGAATAGATGATCATTTTTCTTTAATGAACTTAAAGTGGAATTTGATTACTAAAAGGATTGAATTTCTCGCCCAATTTAAGCAAGAAATTGCCATTGAATCTATTAGTGTTTCCGAACCATTCATGCCTTACAGCATACCTTTCAAGAAGCGACTTTTTGATATCTTTTTTGCAACCTGTGTATTGATCGTTTTAAGTCCATTGCTTTTGCTAGTTGCAATAGCCGTTAAACTGGAGTCTAAGGGCAATATCTTTTATCTATCAAAAAGAGCAGGTTCAGGATATAAGACATTTGACTTTATAAAGTTTAGATCTATGTGTACTGATGCAGATGCTAAGTTGGTAGAGTTGTCTCACCTGAATCAATATGGGGCAGCTGTAAAGACGCCTACATTTGTAAAACTTCAGAATGATCCTCGTGTAACTAGAGTAGGTAAGTTAATAAGAAAAACAAGTATTGATGAGCTTCCACAGCTAATCAACGTATTATATGGCGATATGTCCATTGTGGGTAATCGACCTCTACCCTTATATGAAGCTGAACAACTTACAAAAGATCAGTGGATCACTAGATTTCATGCGCCAGCTGGTTTAACAGGGTTGTGGCAAATATCTAAAAGAGGAAAAAAGGATATGTCATCTGAAGAAAGAATAATGTTGGATATAGATTATGCTAAAAAGTACTCTGTCCGAATGGATCTTAAAATTCTTCTAAAAACTCTTCCTGCTATGATACAGGATGAACAAGTATAATCATTATCTTTATTAAATAGAATATTGGCTCTTTTTTTGATTCTATAGATATAGAATTGAAATATAAGGTAAGTCAAATCTATTAAAGTAAAAGATGAATTCAAATAAACCACTTGTATCAATTATAACTGTCAATTATAACCAATTGGAGGTTACTTGTGCATTGTTTGATTCTGTTCGAAGAAACTCTTACGATAATATTGAAGTAATCCTGGTTGATAATGCATCCAAGGAAAATCCGCAGCAATATATCTCAACTCATTACCCAGAGGTTAATTTTATCCGGAGCGAAATCAATTTAGGTTTTGCAGGTGGCAATAATTTGGCGCTATCAAGTACAACTGGAGAATACCTATTCTTTGTAAATAACGATGCAGAACTTACGGATAATTGTATAGAGATACTGCTAGCGCAATTTGAGAAAAACCCCAAACTAGGTATTATTAGCCCGCGACTCTGCTACTACCCTAGTGAGGAGACGAACCACAAACAGATTATACAGTTTGCAGGATGCACACCAGTAAATAATTTTACCGCACGTAATAAGACTATTGGCCATCTTGAAGAGGATAAAGGGCAGTATAAGGAGGCGAATGCGATACCTTACATTCATGGTGCGGCCATGATGATTCCTTCAAGGGTCTTACAAAAAACTGGACCTATGGATGAAATGTTTTTCCTGTATTATGAGGAACTAGATTGGAGTGAACGCATAAGAAATGCAGGCTTTGAAGTCTATGTTGAGCCCAGAGCATTGGTGTATCATAAAGAGTCCGTATCTGTAGGAAAATTGAGTACTTTAAAAACTCATTATATCAATAGGAACCGAGTTCTTTTTATGCGTAGAAATAAAAATGGATTTCAACTTTTATTATTCAGTATCTTTCTGATATTTGCGACAATTCCTAAAAATACTTTTCTGTTTATTATCAGAGGACAATGGGATCATCTAAGGGCATTTTATAAGGCGATGACATGGAATCTTTTTAACGATAAAAAAAGTAGCAAGTGCTATAATGTAAAGCAGTATTCTCCAGTAACCCAATCTTAATACACCATGACCGGTATACTTGTAACGATATTTTCTGTAATTGCTTGTATTATCATATTCTTCCTGATACTACCTTTCATTACAATCTTATTATCACTAATGGGAAGTGAAGGAATAAAATCAGAAGAGATTAAGAAAGAATTTGATTTCGGATGTATTATTACTGCTTATAGAAATGCAGATATTACAAAGCCACTCATCCAATCACTATTAAAACAAAATTATCAGAATTTCGAAATCTACCTAGTTGCCGATGATTGCGATATCACCGGTTGGGACATTTATGATGATAGACTTACAATTCTAAATCCACAGCCTGCTTTGAAGTTGAAAGCTAAATCTATCATACATGGTATAGAAAATTATAAACGAAAGCATGAATATACAGTAATCCTTGATGCTGATAATTTGGCGCATCCAGATTTTCTGAAGACATTAAATTTATATGCGAATAACGGCCACCGCTCCATACAAGGTCAGCGTACAGCAAAGAACTTAGATACCATGTATGCATGTGCGGATAGCACTGGAGAGTTTTATAAAAATTACATAGAAAGATATGCTCCTTACTTGATAGGTTCTTCTTCTGTTATTTCTGGATCAGGTATGGCTGTTGAATACAATCTGTATAATGAATATCTCAACAGCGACGAAATTCAACAAGGAAAAGAGAGGTGGAAAAAAATGTTACAGGAAGATAAAATCTTGCAAAACTTCTTGATAAATAAAAATGAAAAGATAAGCTATGCTTGGGACGCAGTTATCTACGATGAGAAAGTAGTCTCTAGTGATCAAGTAGAAACGCAACGAAGCCGATGGCTATTTTCCTATTTTCAAAACTTACCAAATTCTACAGGCTTCGTACTGAAAGGACTTTTCGGTCTTAATTTCAACCAGTTGTTCTTCGGCCTAATGACGGCATCTCCGCCAATGTTTATATTGCTGTTCTTAGCTGTCCTTTTTATGATAGCTGGCATTTTCATTGCTCCTGTAATCAGTATTTCGCTATTCATTGCATTAGCAATTTTTACATTCAATGTTTTATTTTCTTTGTATTTGTCTAAAGTTCCATCTCAAATATGGAATGCATTATGGAGCTTACCGCTTTTTGTTCTGAGCCAATTCAAGGGTCTCCTTAAAATAGGAAACCCTAATAAAAATTTCAAGCATTCTGAGCATACTCGTAAAGTATCTATAGACGAGGTATTGAAAAATAGTCCTGAAAAGATAACACAAGATTAGACCATCTTCTTTACATTGCTATTCAGTATCAATAAATTCTATTGAAGCAGCTACTTTATATCTCTATTATTTTCAACCTTTTAGGTCTAATTGCTTGTAGCATTATCGTCTATAAACTAGGCGGTATTACAAAAGTGATGTATAAAATACGAGGCAAACATATGCTTTCAAAAATAGATCATAGACAATCCCAATTCATAAATAGTCCAGTTTCTCTAGGTGCCGTAATTTTTTTAGGGGATAGTATAACTGAGTATGGAGAATGGTCAGAGCTATTTCCTGATCACAAAATACTAAACCGAGGGATTTCGGGAGATGGAATAAAAGGGGTCTATAGTAGATTGGATGAAATAAATAGACACGATCCTCAGGCTATCCTTCTTATGATTGGTGTCAACGACTTGTGTTACCACAGCCCAGAAACGGTAATAGACCAATACAATGAGCTCTTAAATAAACTGCTAAGTAGGTATAAAGTAGATCAAATACGGGTACAGAGCATACTTCCTGTGAATAATGATATATACAAGACTGGGACCGATAATATAGCTATTGATAAAGTCAACTACGCATTATCCCTTCAATGTGATCGTTTAGGACTTGTTTATATAGATCTAAATACACCATTTAAGGATAAAAATAATAATTTAAAGCAGTCATTCTCTAGTGACGGTATCCACATCAATGGAATTGCGTATAATAAATGGAAACAGGTAATAACACCTTGGTTATCAGAATTATAGTATGTTTTTTAACAGCCTAAATTTTTTAGTATTTATTAGTATATTCTTTGTACTGTACTTTTCAGTTCAAAAATTGCCTAGGCTATTGCTATGTCTGATAGCGAGTTATTTCTTTTATGGATGCTGGGACTGGCGATTTCTTACCCTAATTGCTATATCCACTTGTATTGACTTCTATGTAGGTAAACAAATAAGCTATACGGAAGATAAGATAATTAGGAAGCGATTATTGCTAGTAAGTATAGTCGCCAATCTAGGATTTCTTGCTTTTTTTAAATATTTCAATTTTTTTATCGATTCGTTCAAGGACATGCTAGTTGCTGGAGGTATAGATACAAATATGGATACATTAAGTATCATCTTACCGATGGGTATCTCATTCTATACCTTTCAATCGATGAGTTACACCATTGATATTTACAGAAAGCAACTCAAACCTGAAGAAAATCTCTTGGTCTTTGCTACATATATCTCATTTTTTCCTCAGTTAGTGGCAGGACCTATAGTTCGGGCCTGCGATTTCTTACCCCAATTTACCATGGACAAGAAATTTAATTGGGACAGAATTATTCGAGGATCAGGACAAGTACTTTGGGGATTTTTTAAAAAAGTTGCTATTGCAGATTCTTTAGCATTGTATGTCGATTTGTGTTTTGGCGCCCCAAGCACATATGGATCGCTTCACTTAATCATAGGCGTTGTATTTTATGCCTTTCAGATTTACTGCGATTTTTCAGGGTATTCAGATATTGCAATTGGCTTAGCCAAAATGATGGGTTTTGATTTTCCAAGAAATTTTAGAACACCTTACTTCTCTAGGAATTTTTCCGAGTTTTGGGAGCGCTGGCATATCAGTCTTTCAAGTTGGCTACGTGATTATTTGTACATTCCGCTAGGAGGAAATCGTTCTAGCAGTTTTGGATCCTATTTCTTTATAATATTATTTTTCTCCATTACTTTATTCATTACTCAACTGTGGTGGCTATTAGTACCCGCTACTATAGTTGCGAGTATATTGTTTTGGTTTAAAAGCAGAGGTCAAAAGCAGGAGGCAAAGACTTATACATACCTCAATCTAATGGTAACTATGCTACTAGGTGGTCTATGGCACGGTGCTGCATGGACATTTCTATTCTGGGGATTTCTTCATGGTACCTATCTAATTATACAGCGCATTTTTAGCAAGCCCTACAACAGTTTCTTATCGGCCCTGCGTGTCCCGCTGATAATACAAAATTTAATGGCTATTGGGATTGTATTTTTCGCGACATGCTTTGCATGGATATTTTTCAGAGCTAGTTCCTTTGATGATGCTTTTACCGTTATTAAAAGTATAGGATCACTTGCAGATTTTTCATGGAGTGCTGTGTTGCATAAGTTAGTAGTTATAAAATGTACTTTCTTAATATTAATATTAGTTACCGTAGAAACTTTCGCACAAAAATATGACTTTGAGAAATGGTTGATTCAGTATCCAGTATTCCGTGTGGCATCATTCGCCATGATTCTTTGGATCATCGCATTTTTCGGTACTTTTGGTTCTAATGCATTTATATACTTTCAATTTTAAATGACGACTCACTATAATAAATGTTGACAACTGTAAAACATAAATATGAATTGGGTATTACATCTGTAGTAAAATCTACAAATAAATGGCTCTGGATTCCAGCGTTTCTTATAGTTTTGGTAGTTGGAGATAGACTTGGAGGATTTCTTTTAAAGAAAATAACAGAACATTCTCAATTCAGATTTACCTCACTATACCAAGATGAAGCGGCCTGTGATATTCTATTAGTAGGTAACTCCAGAGGTCTCTCCTTTTATCAGCCATTTATAGAAAATGTAACCAACAAAAATGTATTTAGTCTTGCCTATAATGGAATGGCTGCTAATCTGGCTGAAGTCTTTATTAAAGATTACTATAATAAATACCAAGCTCCCAAAAAACTAATACTTGAAATCACCTTTGCGGATAGAACAAATAAAGAATTAATTCCAGCATTTGCAACTTACCTCCCCTATTCAAAAAACCTGCAATCATTTATCAAACAAAAAGAACGCAAAACATATTTTGGTACTAAATTAAGCCATCTTCTCCGGTACAATAGTGAAGTATTTCAAAGAGCAGTAAGACACTTAAACAGAAGTGATAAATTATGGTTAACCGATAGAAGAATAAGTGCGGCTATGTTAGCGGAGTCTGAAAATTTAGAAAATATAAGTATTGATCTTATACCTGAGTTAGAAACATCACTGGTGCGCATTGTGAAGCTAGCGCAAAAAAACGGTACAAAGGTAGAACTTGTTGTCGCTCCATTTTTACCTAGTTACGGTAGTGCACTATACAATCTTAATACTTACATAAAAAGCATAGAAGATAAAACACAATTAAAAGTTCACAACTATGCACATGCCATAAAGGATCCTCTGCTGTTTGGTGATTATTTTCACATTAATATTTTCGGATCAGAAAAGTTGGTTGAGATCATGAATAAGGAAGGAATTTTCCAGTAGTGGTTCTACACCAACTGCATTCTCTTGTTGCTAATAATAAAGCATGCCGACTGCAAATTTGAATAATATTGCATAATTTCCAAAAATTATTGCGACACCAATAATCTTTATCCATAATTTTTTTTTCTAAATTTGAACAATCAGTCTATCTTATGCATTAGACCTTTTGCTACAAACTTGCACATTTATATGAACTCTATCAATCTTGATAATCTTCAAACAATATTTAAGTTATCCAAAAATTTTCTGGATAAACGCTTTAATGAGTATGATGGGAAAAAACTTACTTTTCATACACGCAGTAAATTATATAGTACTTTTCGAGACTTTCGAACAATTGCTGCACAGGAACCCGTAACCGAGGAGCACATCCAGACAGGAATGATCGCTCTGGTATTTTCACATTTAGGATTCTTAGAGGATTATGATAATCCAATAGAGGCAGCAAAAGGGTTGGCAAAATTTTTCTTAGATGAGATTGAGACTCCAAGAGAATTAACCAATCAGATATTAGTACTAATTGGCGCAACCAAGCCGACCTATGTACCAAAGAATACTTTAGAAATGGTAGTGCATGATGCGGTCATAGCATATTGGGGCAAAAAGAAATTTAAATCTAGGCTGAAAAGAAGACTCACTGAATTTGAACAACAAAGCAAAAAGAATATAAATCAAAAGGATTGGTTAAGTATTGAAGAAAAGTTTTTCGAGAAAGCAAATTTTCACTCTCCAGTAGCTATTGAAAAATTTGGTGAACGTAAAGAAAAGAATAACAAGAAATTTACAGATTTAATAAAAGATATTGATGATGTAAAAAAGGAAAACTCTTTTAGCACTGACTCAGCTGCAAAGATGATCTTCAAAGTGGCATTGAGAAATCATATTGATTTAACATCTATCGGTGATCAGAAAGCAAACATAATGCTGAGTATAAACGCCATCATTTTATCTATTGGTATACCTCTGTTATCGAGATATGCAGATAAATTCTCCATCGAACTGCTACCTGCATTTACTTTTATTTTGACTTGCGTAATTTCTATGACTTTGGCAGCACTTGCAACTAGGCCCGCCAAAATGGATGGATCAGTAGACATAGACAAATTAAACAGCGGTAAATCTGATATTTTCTTTTTTGGAAATTTCTACGGTATTAAACAGGAAACTTATCAACAATTAATCAGAAAAATTATGGATGATCGAAAGCTAATGGATGACAGCATTATAAATCATCTATATTTTCTTGGAGATATATTAGGTACTAAATTCATCTATCTGCGCAGGTGCTATAATACATTTATAGGGGGATTTGTATTAAGTTTATTCCTATTTATGCTAACCTATCTCATTTACCACGTTTAGATATATACCTTAGTTTTCAGTTCCGATAATGATACCAGCATCATTATACTCGACATCATGATTTTTACCTTTAGCCTTAAATTCCACGTCATAAAATTTACCTTTTGAGTGATGCCATACTAGCTCTACTTCCGTAATATCATCTTTATCAAACTCCGCCTTAATTGCATCTTTAACTACATCTGGTAATTCTTTATACTTAATGCTTACTTCTGTTTCTATCCAAGCGCCCGTCTTAGAGTCGAAATCAGCGCGATGTTTTTCACCCCCTTTCTTGAAGTGTGCTTCATAGTTTCCGTGATCATCAACAGACCATTTTGGACTTTTTTCATCTGGATACTTTTGCTCGAACGCTTGCTTTACATTATCTGGTACTCCACCTATTACAGTACAGTTAAGAAGTCCACCTAATAAAAATAGTATTAATAATTGCTTTAACATATGTTGCTTTTTTTTAAACTTTGTTCGCTATCTAAAACACGTTCCAATAATAATAGTTCGTCTGGGATGCTAGATCTAAAGGTTAATTATTGAATTGAAGATTAAAGTATGGGGACTCCCTAGCTGTACTTTCGAAGAAAAAATCGAAAGTACAGAGGTCAGGTGTTCCGTTCGTATGCCTCGTCCCTCGACAACCCACTTCACCCCTTAGTCTCTACGCGCTCCGCTTATCGAGCTTCACCTTACGGTTACGCGAAGGCATCAGCTAGTAGCCATTTCGTCAGATAAGGATAAAAGCGAAGTAAATCATAGCATTCAGCCTATTTTCGCTGGGGTAATAGACTTACTTGATAAATCTGTATATTCTACTTATTGATAAATCTAAGTAAGTAATTCCACAAATTAAACAAAGTCTTGCTAATCAACTTACATCTCTTCTAATACAGTGAGATATTGGTTTTAATCAAGTATATTGAACCAGGATTAATAAGTCACTGATAATTAGAACATTAAGTTTATATGATTATAGTAAGCAAAAATTCAATAAAACGTAGCTAAATCCATCAATATAACCTACCTTTGTGTTTCGTTAATTTTAACGTTAGAATCCTTCCGTTTGATTTCAAACAAAGAAGGTAATGGTTAATCCAATTAAATTTTAACAATTATGCCTGCAAAAATTCGTCTACAAAGACACGGACGTAAAAAAAGACCTTTTTATCATATAGTAGTAGCTGATGCAAGAGCTCCTAGAGATGGTAAATTTATCGAGAAAATTGGTACATACAATCCAATGACATCTCCAGCGACTATTGACTTAGATCGTGACAAAGCCTTTAACTGGATAATTCAAGGTGCACAACCAACTTATACAATGGCTGCTATCCTTAGATTTAAGGGTGTTATGTTTAGAAAGCATCTTCATAGAGGCGTACAAAAAGGCGCAATGACTCAAGAAGAAGCGGACTTGAAGTACCAAAAATTTATTGAAGATAAAGATGTAAAAGTAGCTGCTAGATTTGAGAAATCTGCTCAAGAGAGACTAGATCGTATCAAAGCTATAGATGGTGTTCCTGGCAAGTCTAAGGCCAAAACACCTGAAGCAACTGCTGAAGCTGATGCATTTAAGAGTGCAGGCGGTGCAGACACAAAGTCATTTGCAGAAAGTGTTGAGCAGACTACGATGGATTCAGCAACAGAAACTCCAGCTGCTGAAATAAAAACGGAGGCTCCTGCGCCAGTAGCAGAACCGAAAGTAGAGGCTCCAAAAGAAGAGGCTCCTAAGGCTGAGGAAGCTAAAGTAGAAGCTCCAGCCCCAGTGGTAAAAGAGGAAGCTCCTGCTACTAAAGAAACAGCACCTACTGGGAAGCCAGATGAATACAAGAAGATTGAAGGTATTGGACCGAAGATTGAAGAATTACTTCACACTGCAGGTTTAGCTACCTTTGCTGACTTAGCGGCTGCACCACTTGAGAAGCTAAAAGGTATACTATCTGATGCTGGTAGCCGATACACGATGCATGATCCTACTACATGGCCTCAACAGTCAAAGCTAGCTGCTGATGGCAAATGGGATGAATTGAAAAAACTACAGGATGAGCTAGACGGTGGTAAGGTTGTTGAAGCAAGTTCTGAAGAGGAGTAAAAAAAGCGTACAAAAGCGAATATTTTACCATATATTAGCGTATAATATTTTATCAAACCTAGTAAGGCCTATACGGTGTTACTAGGTTTGCCTTTATTAAAACTATCGATAATAATGAAAGACCTAGATTTAGAATACCGAAATGAGATTCAGTCGATTCTCAATGATATTGTTACTTCCGAAGAGCATAAAAATTACCTAGAGACTGAGGAGGATGAACAATACCAAGCCTTAAGGGCTGCTTTCGAACCACGAATGGAAGCACTCCACCGTAAAGTATCTACTGATACGCCAATGCAAATAATATCTTTGGAAAAGGCCTTATTGAATGAAGACTTTGAAGGACTCTATCTCTCAAAGATGTTAGGTTATTCTGTGTTACGAGGAGAACTAAATGAAAAACTCAAGTATCTAAGACCACAAGATCACTTTAAAGATATTTTATTAGCTATCTGTAGTTCAGCAAACTTTGAAAATATAAAGTCTAGAATTAGCCAAACTGTACAAACGGGTTTTGCGCTGAGTAGCGATATATGGATTACAAACTTAATTAATGCAAATGACAATAAAAAAGTTAAGTACTTTTTGCAAAGTATGAAACTTACAGAACTCAGGTCTGAATCTAAACGAAAATCAGCATTGACAAGATTTAAGCGTCAGTTCAAAGATAATGTTTTCTATTATGCTGAGATACCTCAGAAGAAAGAAGAATTGAGCAAGCTGTATCCAGAATTTAGAAATTTTATTGAGATTCGGGTAAAGCTCGGTAAGGTTGATGATAGTTTAAAAGAACAAATAACTCAATTTCTTAACAATAAGGAATTTTTTGGGACTATCGAGCACACTACTATTCTAGGACTAGCAAGTGCCTTTCTGGATTTAGATACTACTCATAAAAAGAATATTACAGAAATATATAGCACGCTTAGAAAAGATTATCCTCATTTCTCAGATATGCACCTAGACTTTATTCTAGCAATGAGAAATCGAGATATTGACTTAGATAATAAGGCAGACAATAATATATCTAGCATGATAGATAAGTCTATCAATGACGATATCTCTGATTATTATAAATTGATGGATATTGTACACGGTAAAGGTTATGTGCACCGTGATGCGGTAGATGCAGTCAGAGCATTCTACAACACACATGAAGGTTTATCAAAGATAAATACATGTGTACGTTCAGTAGTATATGCATATTTCAAGCGTGTAGTAGTAAATCTGGAAGAGCAAGAATACCCAATATTTATGGAATTATTAGGTGCTACTCCTGCCAGCGAATCCACTTCTGAAACCGTGGAGGAAGTAGAAGGAGACGAGGCAGAAGAAGTAAAAGGGAGAAACTTAGCATTGCCAGTTTACATGGAGATATTCTCAAATCAACAGTTCAATCAGAATATTAAGGATCTAAGTATGATTTATGTGCGAAAGCTTTTGAGAAAGTATACGGACAAGAGAGGGAAAGATTATCAAGATATAAAGAAGTTTGTTGTAGCCACGTTTATAGACCTAGGCTTCTTAAATAGTAAGCAGTGCGTTGAGCTATTCAAATCGAAGCGAAAGAAAAAAGAGGCAGTTAAATAACTGCTTAATCCATCAACAAAATTACCGAAGCGGGATTGATTCATTTCATTTCCGCTTTTTTTATATTAGCACACAAATTTTAGTATATACAACTTAGGATAAATCGTAGACATTCCAGGCAATAGTATAAAATTCATTACATTGAGTCACCATGGAATTTAAGATAATGCGCTGGAAAACCGGGAAATTCTTATAGGCAATTTCTCATAATATTTTCTGACTAATCCCTTATGTAGAGTACTATTCAAATATAATATTTAATACCGCAAGTTTGCGATCCTGATTAAGAAAGACGGACGCGCCTTATTATAAATTTCTACAATAACTTGATTGCTTCGCATCAGTTGGTCGCACCCACGGCTACAAATATTAAACTCCCGATAATTGGGACTGACTGCTTTGCGGAAATCCTGCTTTACTCCTGAATATGCTAATTACTTTACTAGGATTTATTATAACATTAGGAGATAAACTTAGCGAGTTCGTATAAATTTAATTCTACTGAAATTTAAAATAGTTACATTAATGTAGAATATCAAAGATATGATAAAAGACATATTTATTGGCCTTACAGGCTATATAAGACATCTACCGTTACTACCTAAACTCGGACTTTGGAAGTATTTTTTTGCTCCATTTATCGCTGGTTTAGTTTTGATTGGAGCCATATTAGCAGCCACAGCAACATTGAGCGATAATCTTGGAAATTGGATGATAAGTTGGTATAAATGGGAATTGGGGTCGGAGGTGATCTCTACTTTTGGAACTTTAATTGGTGGAATTCTGATATTTATAGTAGGTATTATCTTAGCAAAATATGTAGTGATGATATTGGCCTCTCCGTTTATGAGTCCATTGTCACTTAAAATAGAATCTAATCACCCCCAGCCCCCTGCAAGACCATCTGCATCTCTAAATGCAACACAAGGAATAATACGAGGCTTAAGACTAGCTGGTAGTAATATATTTAAGGAGTTGTCATTGACGGCTGTACTGCTAATACTTACGCTGCTATTGCCCTTTATAAGTCCTATCACTGCAGTACTGATATTTCTCATTCAAGCATATTATGCAGGTGGAGGTAATATGGATTTCACTTTAGAACGTTATTATGGAGTTCGTGAGAGTAAGCTGTTTGTCAAAGCAAACCGAGGCTTAGCTATAGGCAACGGTATTGTATTTGTTGGATTACTTATGTTAGGCTTAGGGTTCTTAATAGCGCCTCCATTAGCTACTATGGCAGTTACGCCAGATGTATTAGATAGATTGGATAAAACGCTACTATAAATTATTTGTGCAGATACAACCATTATAAAGGTCTGTTGCTCTTTACGGCAGAATGATCAAAACAAGTGACAAAATAACTGGTATTAAATGACATTTACCATAAGTGATACAGAATCTGATTTAGTTGATGCTTGTCTTAGAAACGATAGACTAGCCCAGAAAGCACTATATGATAGATATAAGGATTCCATGTACACGATCGCCTACAGGATAACTAGCAACTTTGAACTAGCGCAGGATGTGCTGCAAGATGCATTTATACAAATCTTCAAGAGTCTTAAAAACTTTCGTAAGGAATCAACTATCGGCGCTTGGATAAAGATCATCGTCGTTCGCACAGCGCTAAAGGCAATTAAGAAAAAGCCACATTTCTATCCTATAGAGGACTATATCATTGGTAATAGCAAAGATTATGTGGACTGGGGAGATTATCTTGATAGCGAGTATTTAGAGAAAGCTATCCAAACATTACCTAATGGATATAGGTCTGTATTCGTTTTGATAGAAGTAGAGGGTTATCAACATAAAGAAGTAGCTCAAATGTTAGATATTTCTGAGGGAACTTCAAAATCTCAATTATTTCACGCAAAAAAGAAGTTGCGACTATTAATTCAAGAAATGGAATAAGGCATGGAAGAGAAGAATAAAAATAGTCTATTAAAAGCGATTAATAATTTACCAAAATATAGTCCAAAGGATTACGTGTGGGATAACCTTGATGATGCACTGCAAACCAGTCATGCTGACCAAGTGCTGCACGATGCTATCCGACAAATGCCAAGCTATAAAGCACCTGACCAAGCTTGGTCAAATATTAAGCTTGAGCTACAAAGCTCGGGAAAGAGAAGATGGCTTGCTGCTCTTGTAATGGCAGCAGCAATAGCTCTGTTAATTAGCTATATTTGGATGGGTGATAATTATGATTTTGAGCGTGAAATAGTATCTATAAATTATAGTAAAGAAAAAATTGATACGAATAATTTTATTGCTATCACAAGTATTACTAAAAATCAAAGAGATAGCGCATTTCGTAGAATTGTGCAAGCTCAGAAGAAAAGTAATGATAATACCAAACAAATTTTGGCAGAGTTGGAGCAATTAGAAAATGCAAGAAAAAGACTCAAAAGTAAACTCGGTAAATACGATACCAATTCAGACTTGGAGCATAAATTATTAAGAATCGAAGAAGAATCCGTTGAATTACAGCAGATGTATATGTCTTCAATATAAAATAGCTATAATACATTGAAAGGTCACGTCCTACACATCCATAACAAATTGTTGCTTAGTATCTGCATAAATCTATTTTCTTACTGCTTACTAATCGGTCAGTCTGTAGAATTGCAAATCGTAACTAAACAAATACATAAAAAGATCAATTTTGAGGAAGGTCAAATACTGCTAGTAGAGGGTGAAAAATCAGACGTAAAAATCATGACATGGGAGAAAGACTATATTTCTATTGATCTTGAATTGAAAGCACAACACCCAGAGAAGGCAGTCGCTAAGGCAGATTTGGAAAAATTTATATACTCCTTTATCACTACAAAGGATAGTATATTAATCAGAAATAAAATTACCGCTAAAGAGGAAACCTTGCGTTCAGGACTACAGGCCCATTACGTTATAAGTATTCCAACAAATTGCAAACTAAAGTTGAATAATTATTTTGGATCCGCAGAGTTAACAGACCTGCCTCAAGGTGTAGATATCAATTCTGAATTTTGTAATCTAAAGCTTAATAATATTCTTGGTAAGATAGACGTCCAAACTTACTTCGGGGATCTCATAGGAGTCATGATAAATGGTAAGGTAAATATAAAAGCTAATAGAAGTAATGTTACGTTAAGTGAAATAGAAGGAGACTTTAACATAGATGCGTATATGGGTGTAGTAAAAGTCTTTGCAAATGAATCATTACTCAATATGAAAATCAATGCTATAAAGTCTGATGTATTCTTTTATGATACTCACTTAAGTGGTTATAATTTTGATCTTACTTCTAAGAGTGGAAATGTTGAATTACCTGCTGATCTTGAAGCACAATACTCTAAAGAGAATGAAGTAAGGAGTTTCTTAATAAAGCCTGAAGGTGAATTTATAGGTGTTAAAGTTGCTATCAATGTCGTTTCGGGAGATATAATGTTGGGCAGTAGATAGGTATTTTAAACCTCCATCTAGTCAGCTGGACAAGCTTTCAGGGTTAGCTTCTCTTACCTCTGAATATGTCAAAAAATGACCCTTAAAATTGGGACAGGCTTTCCTAATGTTAATTTTAATTACGGCTGAATATGCCTAATCTAAAAATTTATAACCTACACCTCTTACTGAAAGAAAATGCTTAGGATCTTTGGGATCTGCTTCAAAATATTTTCTAAAAGATAGAATGAAGTTGTCGATTGTTCTGGTGGAAGGATATACGTCATAACCCCAAACCGCTTGTAAAATCTGTTGTCTCGAGACCACTTCACTTTTTCGATCGATGAGTAACTTTAATAGCATGGCTTCTTTCTTGGTGAGGGTAAATTCTCCCTTATTTCCAGTAGCTTGATATGTAATAAAATTTACGCTATTTTTACCAAAGGTAGCAGATTCGACTTTTTCTTTTTCAATAGGGTTAGCTCTTCTAATCAATTTCTTTATTCTCAATAAAAGTTCTTCTAGGTTGAATGGCTTGGTTAGATAGTCATCAGCTCCTTTCTTCAGACCGGTAAGTTTATCAGACTGTGCGTCTTTGGCTGTCAACATTAGAATAGGTATGTGCATATCTATGAGGCGTATCTGCTCACAGACTTGAAATCCATCTACTTCAGGTAGCATAACATCTAATAGGATGAGATCAAAATGTTCTTGATTATAGTATTTAACAACGTCTTTACCGTTGTCAAGAGACACTACCTCATAATTTTCGATCTCAAGATTTAGTTTAATCAATTCACGAATACTCTCTTCGTCTTCAACTAACAATATTCTCTGACTCATGATGTAATATACGCTTTAGGTGCTTTATGATGAGGAAGAAAAATATCAATAATAGTGCCTCTTGGCTTATTATCAAGTATCTTAATCGCCCCTTTACTAGTAGTGATAACCTGCTTCACAATATATAAACCCAAACCTGTGCCTTTAGTTTTCCGCGTCTCTTCATCGCCAATTCTAAAAAAGCGATCAAAAACCCTTTCTTTATTTTTATCGTCAATTCCACTGCCTGCGTCTGCGACCTGAAGATGTATTCCTGATTCATTATGTTGAATTTTTGTCACTATTTGAGCAGGTCCGAAAGAATACTTCTTGGCATTTTCGATAAGATTTACAACAACTAGCGTCAAGCCAAATTTGTCAGCTATGACATGTAAGGTTTCTTCATTATGAACGAAGTTGATCTGACTATCAGGATATTTTAAAGACATTCTATTTGTAAGACTATTTATAAGTTCAATCAGATCAAATTCTTCATAAACTGGTTTATAGGAAGTTTCCATCTTGGAAGCTAAAAGTAAATTATCCACTAGTTCGTTGAGTCGCTCTGTTTCTTGTAAGGCATTAGTCGCGAGTTGATTAGATTTGACCCTGTCTAAGTCTCGCTTAAGGAAGGTCTCGAATGTTAATTTGATAGAAGATAACGGAGACTTTAATTCATGAGAGATAGAGAGTAAAAAATTACGACTTTGTCTAGCGGTCTCAATAACTCTATTATATCCCCTGTTGATCAACCATATACCTATCACAATACTTAAGACAAAAAATAAAGCCTCCCCTAATATCATCCATTCTTGGCGATCATATCTTTCTTGCAAAGAAAGGTACTCTGGTGTAGTATAAAAATCTTGTTTGTTGTCAATCTTTTTTTCGACAAACATTACCAACTCCATAAAATCCTTCTTGGCCTTAAATGCATCTTGATTTTTCTGGAAAAGCAAAATAGTCCACCAAGCAAAGGCTACCAGCATGTAGGCAATCACTACGTAAGTTAATATACGAAGATAATTCTTGTTATCCATTATTTGTATGAGGCTTAAAGCGTACTACAGCTTTGTCATAAAATTAATATTTAATTTTAAAATTCTAATAAAACACTATGTGTATCCTGTAAGCAAAGTTAATCTTAAATACCTGGTGTGAAGAATGGACAAGCGCTGTGCAGTAGTGACGACGGAGGAGGCAGTCAGCAGGACCGAGCTGAATAGCGAGCTACGGATACATAGCGACCGCCTAGTATCTATTTTATTTTTGGTAAAATAGATACTAGGCGGATGTCCCCAATAAATACTATGCTTTAATCTACTTTAATAAATTTCTTAGTTGATTGACCACTCTCATTATGTAGTCGGACAATATAAGTACCTGAAGGTTGTTCTTTTAGGTCTAGACGCTCCGTAATACGTAATCCACTATACGAATTGTCAAAGATGGACTGTCCTAAAATATTAAATATCGAAATATTTATCTGTGATGCCTTATTTAAAGTTACATCAAGGAAAAGATCACCATTAGTTGGATTTGGGCTTAGGTTGAATTCGGATATAACATCAAGTTGATTTCGAACTGCGGTAGAACCGTCTACTACTACATCTATTGCTTGTTCACATCCATTGGAATCTGAAACAATTACAGTGTAGGTACCTATACCAATACCCACATTAATAAAATTATTAGATCCATCATCCCAGTTGAACTGATATGAAGGTGTACCTCCAGATACGTTTATAGTCACGTCAAATAGGGCACTTGTCGCGCCAGGTTGCACAGTATAGCTTACATTAAGGGCTGATGGCGCGAGGATGGTTCGACTAAAAACATATTCGCAGCCTGCTGCATCGGTCATATTCAGTGTGTAAATTCCAGCTGATATATTCTCTCGATCCTTAGTAGTTATACCATCATTCCAGAGGTAAGTAATTGGTTCCAAACCTTCATTAATCTTAACATTGATAGCACCGTCAGCAGTATTAGCACAGTTGGCATTTCTTGTGGACACTTCAAAATCTAATGGTAAGAAATCGTTTTGAACGGTTACTTCACCTTCGCTAGTGCAGCCATTAGCATCCGTAACTTCTACTGTATAGGTACCTCCATCCAAGTTGGTTATTATAGGTCCTGTCTCTTGATTAGACCACAGCGCATTAAATGGCGGAGTGCCGCCAATAATAACTACCTCAGCAAATGCAGATGCTCCGCAGGTACCGTCGAAACCACGTGGATTCAATGTAAGTTGATTTGGGCTGCCAATATTTATCAATTCTTCGAAGATACATCCATCTGCATCCTCAACTGAAATGGTAACATTAGTGGCTGGTAAGTCTGTAAAACTATTGACAGAAGAACTAATGTCGTAGGGTGGTGTACCACCTGATGCTGTTACTTCTACTTTTCCATCTGCCTCTCCGAAACAAGATACTGGTGTAATAATAAAACTAGCAATTAGATCATCACAATTACCAGAACTAGTTGTTCCATCTTCAATCGTAATAGTAACATCTGTTTGGCAACCATTCGCATCTTCTGCAACTACAATATAGTTACCAGCTGCAAGGCCATCTACCTCAGAGACATTTCCAAATCCGTCTGCCCAATTAATCACATATGGACCTTCTCCACCAATAACTTCGATTTCAATGCTACCATCATTCATATTTTCTCCGGAGGTATTATTCGCATCAATAATATTGATTAACAATTCATCAGGTGATAAGACCGTCCCAGCGAGCAATAATTCGCAATCATTTTCATCTGTGACTAATACCGTAAAGTCCCCGGCGCCAACATTCCCTTGGGTGATGCCTAAAGAATTACCATTAGACCAATCATAAAAGTAGAAGCCTGAGCCGCCTTCGACAGTCAGCGTAATTAGTGCATCCTCCGCTCCGAAACAAGAGACGTTTTCTATTTCAAGACTAGCTTGAAAATCTTCACAATCATCTGATCCTACTCCTACTGAAACTTCACCAACTATCGAACAATCATTTGCATCTGTAGCTGTCACCTCGTAATTTCCTGGCAACATGTCTATTAGCATAGAGCCTATCTCCATATTGTTCCAAACATAACTAAATGGTGGCGTACCTCCAAAGGCGGCTGCACTTACTGTACCATCGTTGCTATTTACACTCGTGGCATTGGTCGCCGATACAAATAGATCAATATCTGCAGGCTCTTCAATAATAAATGTAATAATCTCAGAACAATTGTTGGAATCCGTAATCGTAACTCCACCAGGTCCTGCGCAACTGTTCTCAATGCTTTCACCAGTTTCTGCAGAACTCCAATTGTATAGATAAGGTCCAGTACCACCTGAGAGAATTAACTCTACAGATCCATCGCAGGCTCCAAAACAGGATACATCAGTTATCTCAAAATTAACGACAAAATCTGCGCATGGATCATCGGCTGCAAGTACTTCAATGCAGTCAACTGCACTGCAAGATCCTGATCCTACAGTTACACAGTATTCTCCAGGTGTCAAATCTGTCGCCACGGATGTAGTCTGGGATGTCGCATCACTCCATATATATGTATAGTCAATTCCTATATTCCCACCAACTGCAACAACCGTAGCAGATCCATCAGCTATTCCTACTCCTGAACTTGGCAAGCTTGAAAGTTCAATAGTCAATTCTGATTCTGGTTGTGTTATCTCCAATGAAGACTCATATACACAGCCATTAGCATCTGTAACTGTTACGGAGTAATTACCTATATCAAGATTCGTTTGCTGCTGAATATCTGCTAAATCATTTGACCACATAAAAGTCACTGGTTCAACCGCACTTGCAATATTGACTTGCAAGCCTCCATCAGCTGCCTCAAAACATGAAATCTGGTTTGTATAAACCAATTCAACATCAAATTCTGAACAATCAATATTGATTTCTTCCAAGGTTTCACAAGCAGTGATAGAACAACCATTACTGTCCGTAACAGTTACACAGTATTCTCCATCACCTAAGTTGTCTATAGTTTGGTTATCATTATTAACGCTCCAGAGATAAGAATAATCAGGCATTCCACCAGAGACAATAGCTGTCATAGAGCCGTCCATAGCAGTAGGTGAAGAAATAGCAATCACTTCTATCATTAAATCTAATACTATCTGATCATCAATTTCAATTTCTTCAGTGGCTGAGCACCCATTAGCATCTGTAACTGTTACCTGATATGGTCCTGGTACAAGATTTTCTCTTATGAATTCTTCCGTATCAGAATCAGACCAGATGATGGTAAATGGCTCTTGTCCATTAGCAACTTCTACCTGTGCAAGGCCATCACTAAATCCGTTGCAAGATACGTCACCACCAGAAATAAATATCTCAAATGCACTACAGTCTATTTCGTCAGCAGTCAGGGTGAAAGGAATAGTTTGCGAGCAACCACTGAGTTCATTGATTACTTGGATCGTATAATCTCCTATAGATAAATCTCCAATGGTAGAACCGTTACCTATGATCTCACCATTATTAATACTCCATATATATATGTAAGACTCATCGGCTGGAGTCACTGTTACAGATGCAGAACCGTCAAGGGATATAGCGGATGTAGGATTAATGGGTGTCAATTCAACTTCAGGTACGATTGGTTCTTCTATAATATAGTTGGCTTCGCCAATACACCCGTTAGCGTCAGTAACTGTTATACTTATTTCTCCCGCGGTTATTGCTTCTATACTAGGAGTTGATTCATCATTGCTCCAAACTACTTCATAAGGTTCTTGTCCACCTTCAACTAGATAGGTGGCTATAGCAGGCTGACCATCGCATCCAAGCTCATTTGCAGCAATCTCAACAAGAATTTCAACACCTTCACATGGATTGCCTCCAGGCAATATAGTAGTGCAGGTTTCCAAAGAACACATATTGGCATCCGTAGCAATTACGCAATATTCACCAGGTGCTAAGTTTGATATCATAGCATCAGAAGAAGCGTAACCGTTAGGTCCAGACCAAATATATGTGTAAGGTTCTTCTCCTCCTGATAAAGCAGCCGAAGCAGACCCGTTGTTTGCACCTGTGGTCGTTTCGTTTAATCCAGTTGTCGATAGATCTAGAGCAACTACTGGTTCATCAATAACTACGGATGCACTTATTGTACAATCATTGGCATCGGTCACCGTAACCATATAAGTACCTGCTCCGATGTTCTCTAACGATGCAAGCTCTGTATCATTATTCCATAGATAGTCGTATGGTTCTAAACCTCCAAATACATTGACATTTGCTGAGCCAGTTTCATCTCCTTTGCATGCGATAGGTTCACTGCCGGAAATTTCAACTCCAAATCCGAAACATGGATCGGTGCCTTCAAGGATAATCGCAAAACCCTCACCAGAACACTCATTAGCATCTGTAACGGTTACGATATATTCTCCAGGTGCCAGATTGTCGATAGGATTTCCAGAATAGGTGCCGCCGTTATTATCTGTCCAGCTAAATGTTTCTATAGAAGTATTACTTCCTGTCACTATAGCTAGTAAGGAGCCATCTTCCTCGCCCAGAATTGTTTCATTCTCAACAGAAAACTCAACTACAATATCTGTAAAGTCGCATGGATTTTCACCTGCTGTAACTGAAACACATGCTACTGCTGAGCACTCAGTCTCATCTGTGACTGTTAGACAGTATTCTCCAGGGTTTAAAAAGGAGATGTTGGGGGTGTTGGCATCAAATCCAACTGGACCAGTCCAGTTGTAAGTCAAGGTACCTACTCCACCTGTAATACTAGACTCGACGGAGCCATCCATCATCCCAGCAGTGGATTCATTCGTTGGTATTAGTGACACACTAAATTCTGCAGGCTCTGTAATTGTTATAGTCGCATTTGCAGGACATCCTTCTGCATCTAGAACAGCTATGTTGTAATCTCCAGCGGGTAAATTTTCAATCGTATTGCTGTTGGCTCCTCCTGGCGTCCAAACGTAGTTGTAAGGTTCAACTCCTCCACTTACCACTACGGTAATAGATCCATCTTCTACATTAAAGCAGGATACATTTTGAGGATCTGCTTCAATGACAATATTAGGGCAAACTTTTCCTTCTACTGAAGCACCTTTTACAGACTGACATCCGTTGGCATCCGTGACGGTAACTAAATAAATACCTCCCCCTAAACCTGAGATAGTAGCAGAACCCGTTGTGCTATTTGACCAAGCATATTGGTATGGTTTTGTCCCACCAACTACACTAGCTGTGACACTGCCATCTAATGCACCAGCGGTAGATTCGTCAGTTTTACTTAATGTTATTGTCAGTGGTGCAGGTTGAGATATAATAGCCTCTACAATTAATCTACATCCAGCATCATCCACAACAGTAATTGGATAAATATTCGCTTTCAAGTTCGTTTGTTTAACAACATTTGGTCCAGAAGGCCAATTAATTATATAAGGCGGGGTACCTCCACTTGCCATTACTTCAAGCTCGCCATCCGTGCCATCGAAGCACGTTACATTCTTGATGGTGGTGCCTGCCGTGAGTGTACAATTAAGGTTTTTGATTTCGAAAGTTTCTACCAATTCGCAATCATTATTATCATCTGAAATGGTAACGGTGTAAAATCCTGCCGTTAGCATAGTAAGCTTTTCCGTAGTTTCAGGTCCTGAGGACCAGGCAATACTATATTGTGAATCTCCCTCTTCTAGATTTAGTGTAATAGAACCATCACTATTACCAGCACCAGTCTCATCTACAACTACTGGATTGATCATGGGTATTACAGCAGGGAAAATTTCAAAATAAAATTCTTCCTGACAATCTTCTAGGCCAGTGTCTGTAATAATTACAAAAGAACCTCCCTGAGGAGTTAAGTTATTATTGGTTTCTCCAGAAACAAACCCAAATGGTCCACCTTGAGACCAAATAACAGTAGGTGTCCCTACAGCATTGATAACTGTCACTACACCAGAACCTATATCACTCCCGCCACATGTTGGTTGTACAATATCGAGAGAAACTTCCATTTCGCATTCAAATCCAAAGATTTGGACACAATCTGAAAGTGAACATCCAGCTTGATCTGTAGCCGTAACGCAATAGATGCCAGGGTTAAGTCCAAATATAAAAGGCTCCGTCTCTGGGGTTCCGTTAGTAATAAAATCCCATTCATAGGTTATGAATCCAGTACCACCAAATCCTTGTGCATTTACAGATCCGTTATCTGCACCTGGTATAGAAATATCTGTTCCGTTTACAATTAATTTTAATTCCTCTGGGGATGTAATTTCTATATCTTGGATAAATTCACAATCGAATTCTGTATCGTACACTGTAACTGAATAATCTCCAGCACATAGATCATCTAATGATTCTCCTTCTTGTCCACTTACATTATTACTCCAAGTTATTTGAGGGGCCTCAACAAAACCATTAAGAATTAAGTTTATAAAACCATCGCATTCGTCTGCACAAGTTAGATTACTGGAAACTACCTGCACATTGGATGCACAGCCGTCAGATAAATTAATATTATCCAAGTACAAATTATTATTACCATATCCGATGTTGACTATCTCGATTAACATCCGATCAGAACCGGCATAGCTAAATAAATCAACAACTTCATTTCGCCACTGGACTGGTGTAGGGAAAAATTCAGCAGGTTGTTGTTGGGAAACGGTAGCTAAATCTGCTCCTCCTTCATAAAATACAGTAGTAAAAGATTCTCCGCAATCAGTTGAAACTCTAATTCTTAATGAATCTTTATTCGAAAAATTATTGATGTTATAGTAAGCGATATCAAAAGCTAGACGTGGATTTTCTATTTCCGCAAAATCTAATATAGGAAACTCTAAGATGTCTTCTGCTCCATCACCGTTAGGATCTAGAAAGTTTCTAAAAAATACACTTGAATTACCGACACCATATGCAGAGTTATCGCTTAATTCCCATCTTCTTATGGTAGTACCAGGACTAACTCTTTTAATTCTTGTCGAAGTAGGCAGGGCCGTTTCATCTTCGAAATCTTCGAAAATGCTAGGTTCGTAGACGGTAGGTGTTACCAGGCTTATTACCTTCTCATCGTTAAAGCCATTTTCATCCTGCTCATCATTAGGATTCGAAGTCCATGCTGTAAATTCAAAATTAAAATCAGGCGACATAAAAGGTGCTAAGGTCACTACTTCATTTTCGCCCTTCTCAAGATTCCCAGACCATTGAAATGGAGTAGATCCTGGTATACCTGTAATTTTATATCTTATTGTACATTTTGTTAAGGGTGTATCTCCCACATCGTTCGTTAATATAACTGTAGGAGTAATCATTTGAGCACCGCAAAATTCACCACCACTTGGATTAGTGATCAATTGAATTCCTGCATCAAATTCTAAAGTTATGACAGGTCCTCCACCATTAGGGTTACCACCCCCTGTAGGCGTACCTACATTACAAACAGGTGCTACATTAGGTGCATTTTGAACTAATTGATTTCTACTTGCCCAATTTAGATTTGTACCCACTGGACCTCCACCTAGAGCAACTGAACGCATAACATCAACCTGTCCTTGAGAAAAGGTTGTACGACAAGCGCTTGGAACGTAGTCCATATAGTTGATATACATGTGTTCCAAAGAATTACATGTAGATGGTCCTGTGGGCCAAGAAGTTCCATTACAGGGCACATATGTAATGCTATTCGTATTTGAAGCTTGAAGAGGTGTATCTTCAATCCCGTCATCATCACCACATCCTCCTGAGTTACCCCATGTGTGCTTCAATCCAAAACCGTGACCAATTTCATGACTTAATGTTCTGGAACCTTTACCTGTAAATCTATAATCTAAGACAGTTCCATCAAAATTAGAACCAGGTGTTCCTGGATAAGGTAAATAGGCATACCCTGCTACACCACCTTGAGCTGTAGTACCTGGAATAGATAATGTCCAAACATTGTAATAATCTTGAGTCGGCCAAAATGTAGCTGGCTTTATAACACTTTGGATATTAGCATCTGTTACGCTATTGTACTCATGTCTTGTGATACCACTCGTAGGATTTCCTTGTGGATCAAACTCTGCTAAGCAGAATTTTATTTCTGGATTACCTTTAATATCAGCCCATCGATCTGGAATGTTTGCCCACCCCGGATTGAGTGCAGAAAAGTCTTCGTTTAAGGTTTCTAGTTGATCAATAATTGTCTGATCATCTAAATTCTCTCCGGATCCTGGTTGTTGTCCAGGTTTATGAATGATATGAAAAACGATAGGAATAGAGAGCACTTCAGCCCTTTTCTGTAATCCTGACTTTCTTCTCTGTTTTGCCTCTTTTTGGATTGCAGGAAGGATGACTTCATCATAAAATTTCATTTTAGCCTCATATTCAGGATCTATCTGTTTCATTAACTCTACTGCGTGATTATACCCACAAGTATGTCCTATTTTTTCTTTGATTCGATGCGGCTCAAGCTTCAAAGTGTCTATTGTAACAATTTCATTATTGTCTATAGGTGGCGTTTCAATTTCTATGGCATTAGTTCCACTAAATACAAAACCTAAAGAGACTGCTATGAATTTAAAGATTTGGATCATGAATGTGTTTGTTTTCTATTCTAAAAAGTTTTTTAATACAAATTAATCCTCACGAGAGCGCAAGGAGTAACTGAGGTTTGCTTTGCTATTAACAGTTTAAAATTATTTTAGATGGACGAAGTGATTAGAATGTCTCTATATTTACATATGAATTGTAAATACTCGTCTACCATACAGGATGAATCCTGTTTTAAAGATAACAATAAGTGACGATAAATACGTTTTATCGAGCTATAAATAGCCTATAAAGGTCAAAAATTAGCGTTAAAAGTCCATTTTTAGTCTCAAATTCAGACGTCTGGAGGTTAAAAAGTTAGGAATAGCGAACTGCGTATTGTAAACGGTCTTTATCCACGTGTTAGATGCAGCATTAGATACTTGCATTAAATTGAAAACTTCTAGACTTATCCATGTGCTTTTTGTAAATCCTAAAAAGTGATTTGGGCGCTTCATTCTGTTATCTCTATCATATAATTGTAATGAAAATCCTATGTCTACTCTATGGTAAGGGGAGAATCTATAAGTGTTTCTATATACTCTATTGTTGCCTCTTATCCCGAAAGGGAAACCTGTTCCCACGGTCAAGTTAAGATGCATTTTAAAGTTCTCATTTTTTTGAAGATAATCTTGAAAGAATACGGATAGACTCATAAATTGATCACTGGGACGCGGAACATCCTTTACCTCAGTCGCTGCAGGCTCGCCACGTTCGCGATCCAAATGCTGTACATCAGTTATTTGCTCTCTTGCACGAAGAAATGATAAATTGATCCAAGATTCTGCTCCTTTTACAAACTCACCGTTGATCCGCATATCTAAACCCGTTACGTATCCTGTGGCGTCATTTTCTCCGCTGTATCGTATACGCACATTATCAATTTCGTATGATACGACATCCCATAATTGTTTGTAATAAGCTTCCGCAATAAAGCGAAAAGGCTTTTCAATCTTTCCGAGGTAAAAGTCATACGTTAATCCAGCTACTATGTGGGCTGATTTCTGCGACTTCAAATCTCTATTTATAGTTCCATCAAATCTCCTAAGTTCCCGATAAAAGGGTGGTTGTACATATAGCCCTGCAGCTAATTTGTAAGATACCTCTCTAAGTTTATTCAGCGGTTTATATAAAAATTGAACACGTGGAGAAACGTTGAACTCCTTATTTAGATCCCAATAGTTAGCTCTCACACCAAGCGTTAGTTGCCATTCTCTTAGTCCTGCTATTTTGCTAGAAAGTGTTTCTTGAGCATATGCAGTAAATCGGTTTGAACTTAATGTATTTTCTGTCTTAAGTACCTCATTTACCAACACTTTGGTCTCACTAAATGGTAATGAATAACCAGCTGAATCTAACCGCTCCCATTCATTAATTTCATCTATTATGTTCTCTCGCTGATATTTGACGCCCCATTGAATAAAGTGGTTCACAACTTTATCATCATCTCGTGCTTGTTTTATCTCTATGCCTCCTTTATGTTCCGCATTGTAAACATTGAGAAATAAATAGTTTCTGACGAACTGATGCTGCGTTCCTGTACCTAAAACATTAACCAATTCACCAGCATCCTCACTGCCTAAACTTGTCTCTATTTCTCCCAATAAATAATCCCCAATGATGTCAATGGTTTCCACCTCACTTGATCTAAAATTACTAGAGAGAAATTTCAAATAAAAAGGATTTTTTTTGCGGTCTGGTATGTAGGTAAGGGAGGCTCCGCCCATACCGTTTGTAAAATTATCTGACTCCTGACCTGTAAAAACAGTAGACAACTCTAAACCAAAGTTAACAATACCCAGCGCAGTCGATCGGCTCCTAGGGGTAAAATTATAGATGCTTTGATTGTAATTTCCTATAAACCCTAACTGCCAATTCTTGCTCAAGTCGTAAGTAAAGTATCCCTGAAAGTCAGCAAAACTAGGTAAATATTCTCCTTTGACATCTAGCGAACCTAGTAAGTATTTGGTCGTTTTGTAGCGAGCTCCTATTAAGTATCTAAATTTTCGATAGGTGCTATCTAATGCAACACTACCCTCAATATGAGCAGAACCACCTAATAAACTTCCACCAACACTAGCAGCCAAAGAATCGGGCAGCTTATACTTCACATCTAATACAGAAGATAATTTATCCCCATATTTTGCTTGAAAACCACCCGAAGAAAATGATAAGTCGCGCACCAAATCTATGTTGGCAAAGGTCAATCCCTCTTGCTGACCTGCTCTAATTAACTGGGGTCGATAGATTTCAAAATCGTTTACATAGACAAGGTTTTCATCATAGTTTCCTCCACGTACATTATATTGAGAACTCAATTCGCCACCCGTACCAGAGTTTGCACCTAGAGCAATATGGGGCAAAACGCTTTCTAAATTACCTGTGGTGGAAGGCAATTTTTTCAACTCTGTTACTTCTTCTCGAATAGTCTCCGCATCTCGCAGTCGTGTTTCAGCTACTACCACTTCTATATCCATAGTCTCTGGAGCCAATCCGATATCTAGGTTTCGCCTTTCTCCTGAGCGAAATTTTTTCATATCTTTTTCAAAATCCTTATAACCAATTCTACTTACGGATATGGCGTACTTTTGATCTGTAGGTACACTTATTCTGTAGTACCCATTGTTATCGGTTTCAACCACTATACTTGTACTTTTGAGATATACTGTTGCAAACTCAACGCCATCTCTCGTGTCCCCATCGGTTATCCGTCCACTCAGAAAACCTTCCTGTGCAGTAAGACAAAATTGAATAGCAAGGAAGAATAAAAGTAAAAAAGTAATTCTCATATAATAGGAAATAGTATTAAATACAACGGAAGCGCAAGTGTCAAGGTATTATAGCACTTACTTTATACCATATAGATGTCTTTGCCTATACTTTTTAATTGGACAATTGTCTCACTGGGATTTTCTGATTTGAAGATTGCGGAGCCTGCTACCAAGATATCAGCGCCAGCCTGCAACAGACTCTCTGCATTTTGCAGACCTACTCCACCATCTATTTCTATTTTTGTATTCGCATTTCTAGTATCTATTATATGTTTTAGCTTTTTAGTCTTTGGTATAGTGTTATAAATAAATTTTTGTCCACCAAAACCAGGATTAACCGACATAAGGCAGACTAAATCCAAATCTTCAATAACATCAGCTATCAAGTCAACATTGGTATGAGGGTTTAGGGCAACTCCAGCTTTCATGCCCAAATTTTTGATTTGCTGAATTGTGCGGTGAAGGTGTGGACAAGCTTCTATGTGTACAGTTAACACATCTGCTCCTGCATCCTTGAAGTCTTGTAAGTACATAGATGGCTGCTCTATCATCAAGTGAACATCCAAGGGTAATTTGCTTACTTTTTTGATAGCCTTCATGATAGGAAATCCAAAGGATATGTTAGGAACAAATCGGCCATCCATGATGTCCACATGCACCCAGTCCGCTGCGGATTGATTAAGCATTTCCACATCAGCGTCAAGTTTACCAAAATTAGCGGCTAAGATCGAAGGAGCTATTAAATGTTTCATTCTTCTATTTCAGTTAATAAAGAGGTTATATCTTCTGCCTCAAAAGTATCCATTCTTTTAAACTTCATCATTATTTGGATGACAGCTAATACATCTTTTTCGCAATACGCGGCTATTCTATCCACATCTTTGTCCTCCCAAAAGACTCTACCTACTTCTGAACCATCAATATCATCCTTTGGCGAAGGAATACCAAAAATTCCTGTTAATAGCTTTAAAGAGGAATAATGTTTAAAGTCTCCAAACTTCCACATATCCATGGTATCCAATAAGTATTTTGTCTCCCAAGGTTTCTTTCCATGTAGTTGTAGCATGTTAGGCAACTTCAGACTGTGGACAACCATACGACGACATATATAAGGTACATCAAATTCGCGCAGATTGTGCCCACACATATAGTGTGTGCTGGTGTCATGGAAATACTGATTCATTAACTCTGAAAAGTCAGTTAGCAACTTTGCCTCATCATAACCTTGAAAAGACTTGAGGCGAACACCCAGCTTCCCATTCTTCCCAGTTTCAACAACTAGACCAACAGAGATACAAACTATCTTTCCAAATTCCGCATAAATCGCAGCTCGGTTCTGATAAGTATTCGCAAATTGCTCCTCACCTATATCTTCAAAGGGCTTTCTTAGGATCTGAGCGGCTTTAACTTTCCATAAATATTGCATTTCATCAGTCAGCTCATTCAACATATAAGTACCTGAAACCGTTTCAACATCAAGAAAAAGTATGTGTGTAAGAGATAATGTGTCAATCATGTGTAAATGAGTAGTTTAGACTTATAATTTAACTATAAACAACCATCAAAAAGTAGATGAAATCCAATAACATTTGTTTACTTTTGACAATAAATTTTTCACAATTTACGTATATACATCCATACTATTGTAAACTTAAAAAATCAAATTATGAGTACCAACGTAGAATCTATGCAAAAGAGAGTTACCGCAATGGGAGTTATCATTGCTTTACTTCTTGCGTTAATCACATTTCTATTGGTTAATAGAAACTCTCAGTCAAATGTGATCTCAGAACAATCCATGGAATTAGAAGACGCTAGAACGCTCCAAGATGATTTACAAACTCAGTACGAGGAGGTTATGAATACTCTTGATGAACAAAAAGGAGAAAATGAAGAATTGAACGCCATGATTGAAACTCAAAAGTCTGAATTAGAAGGCAGAAAGAAAGAAATCTCTAAGTTAATATCTAGTGGCAAAGCAACCAAAGGACAGCTAAACCAAGCACGAACGGATATTGATAATTTCAAATCTGAGCTTGGGCGTTATCTAGCAGAATTAAATGTTGTAAAAGAGCAAAATCAAGTTTTGACGAGAGAAAAAATTCAGCTTTCACAAGAAAAGAAATTGTTGCAAACTAATGTAGAAGCGGAACGAATGAATGTGGAAAATCTTAATTCTGAAAAAGCTGTATTAGTAGGGCTTAAAGAAAATCTTGAGGAGAAAAACACTATGTTAAATAAGAAAGTAAATTATGCCTCCGTAGTAAGAGTAACTGAAGTCACAGGTACTGGTCTTAAGACAAAGAATAGTGGTAAGACTGTACAGAAATCATATGCAAAAAATTCTGAAAAAATTCAGATTTGTTTCAATACTACTGAAAATGAAATCGCACCTTTAGGCAATGAAACGTTCCACGTAAGAGTAATCAATCCAATTGGGGAAACGATGAGCATTGACGAACTTGGCTCTGGGGTTTTTACTAGCACTAAATCCAAAGATCAAATCAGATACACTCAAAAAGCAGATATTGAGTATGAAGCTAACAAAGAAAATGTATGTGTAAACTGGGAACCAAATGTTGCTTTTTCTCCAGGTATATATGAGATAGAAGTTTACAACAAGGGATTTCTTGCGGGTACTGGTAGCTTCCAGTTGAAATAAAATAAAAATTAAAATATCCAGTTTTAAAAGAGGCGGTATCTATATTGATACTGCCTCTTTTCTATTATAGATATGCCGTATTTGCTGCATTACAAGGCTAAAACACTTATATTTGAACTATTATTTACAGTATCAGTTTAGTACTTATGAAAGAAGAAAAAGAGCCTGAATTTGTAAACCCAATTGACATAGATAAGGTCGCAGAAAATCCACATCTGTTACCATATGCGCATACAGTTGGTGGTTCTGTTATTAAACCTATAGATAAGGGCAGGGTCAAGGGGCTTTCTTTAGATGCCATGTATGAGCAGACAAATGTTCACCTATCTCAGATTCGTAAGCAAGTAGAAACGCTCATTCAGCAAGCTCAAGAAGTACACGATCGTGTAGAAATTTCTGAAAAAATATACCTCGCCGATATGGGCTTCAAGCCTATAATCGGACGCATGTATTTCCTATACAAAAAAAAGGACGACTCTTATGTTTTGTCTATGGTCAGTGATGAGGAGTGGGGAGAAAATCCACCCTATGAATTCATCTCTGAGGTGAAATTGTTATCCGATCACACTTGGGAAGTCATAGAAAGCAACCTATGAAAATCTTAACTTTTCTGCTTATTTTTTTACCCATTTTTAGCAACGCTCAGGTCGTTGAGTGGCAAGTAGAACGAGACTACGATTTTGGTATTTTGAGCCAAGGTCAACCAGAAGAAATTGACTTTACCTTTACTAATATTAGTAGCGACACTTTACTCATCGACAATGTTAGGAGTACGTGTGGTTGCACCGCTCCATATTGGGACCTTACGCCTATCCTACCCGATAGCTCTTCGCAAATCACCATCAAATACGACTCTTATAAAGAGGGCTATTTCTACAAAAAGATAAAAGTATTTTTTAATAAACAGCAGAAGGCAGAACGATTGTCTATCAGTGGCGAAGTGATTCCAAGCGACAATTAAGTTTATTCATTGCAGGGGCCATACCGTGCCTATCGGCGTCGGCACCGAGTCGTCCGTTACTACCGCGAAAGAAAAATTTCGCGATACCACTACCACCTCTTGTCCCTAACGCGCTTCGCTTGTCGAGCTTTGATGCCTACGGCATGTCGCGATTGTACTTGGATGATACACAAGGTTGCTAAGATCACATTCTGTTGGTTATCCTAGCAATTTCACTACATTGGGATTTTCATAAGAACGAAGACCTGTACAACTATAAGGAGATAGACGAATTTTATAGGTTTGGATTGCTCCATTTTTCTAAGCTTTGCGCTGAAAACGGGTAATTCCTGTTGGCAATTTGTCATGATTTTTTCTGAAAAATCACGCCAAATTGGATCTAACACTGATGATAATCCTGGGTTTTCAACCCAGGGCTATAAATATTTCACTCCCGAAAATCGGGACGGGCTACGCTGTGGTGATGTGCTCTTACTTCTGAATA